>Ga0209390_10000298_pt1 | contig 94631 bp, 89 predicted proteins | sample BON01_FD_187212 | JGI IMG/M metagenome (GOLD analysis project Ga0209390, IMG submission 187212) | Freshwater microbial communities from Lake Bonney liftoff mats and glacier meltwater in Antarctica - BON-01 (SPAdes) (version 2) | ecosystem: Environmental > Aquatic > Freshwater > Ice > Glacier... | reverse complement strand
CAGCGATCCACCGACACCACCAGACCCGGTGACAACACCCCCCGGATCATCAACAACAGGGGCAGTAAGTCATGCCGGGCCCAGCAGCCAGAGCCCTTGATTCAGGGCCAGGAACAAGGTAACGGGGGGCTTCAGGATAGGTGACTCGTTAGCGTTCAATTCCGCGAGCCACTCACACGATGTCGGCATCGACAGTTAGGCTCACCAAGTGGCAAATGTGGACCAGTTCGTGCACCTGCACGTTCATACCGAGTATTCGATGCTCGACGGTGCTGCACGCCTCGACGATCTCTTCGCCGAGGCTGCCCGGTTGGGAATGCCCGCGCTAGCAATTACTGATCACGGCAACCTGTTTGGTGCCTACGACTTTTGGAAGCGCGGCAAGGCGGCCGGAATCAAGCCGATCATCGGCATGGAGGGCTACTACGCCCCGCAAGGTCGTCGTGAACAGTCCCCCTTCGACTTCGGTGCGGGCTTTGACGAGGGGACGAACGAGTCTGGTGAGGCCAGTGCTCGCGGTCGCCATGCCTATACACACATGACGGTGCTCGCTGAGACGACCGCCGGAATGCACAACCTGTTTCGACTCTCCTCGTTGGCGAGTATGGAGGGCTACTACCGGCACCCACGTTTCGACCGCGAACTACTCGAGACGTACGGCAAAGGAATCATCGCTACAACCGGCTGTCCCTCTGGCGAAGTCAATCGGTGGCTACAGGCGGGCAACTACGACAGGGCGCTGGCCACGGCTGCGGACTATCAGGACATCCTCGGCAAAGAGAACCTCTACTGCGAGCTAATGGATCACGGGATTCCCATCGAGCGCTCCTATCGGGAGAACTTGCTCAAGATCGCGCGGACGTTGGATATGCCGCTGCTGGCAACAAACGACCTGCACTATGTCCGACAGCAAGATGCCGCCGCCCACGACGTCCTGCTGTGTATCGGGACCCGATCAATGATCGATGATCCTAAGCGGTTCAAGTTCACCGGTGATCAGTTCTACCTCAAACCATCTGCCGAGATGCGTGCCCTCTGGGCAGAGTTGCCGGAGGCATGTGACAACACCCTCGCGATCGCCGAGCGGTGCAATGTCGAGTTCAACGACGACGCGAACCTCATGCCCCAGTTCGACGTCCCCGCCGGGGAGTCGGAGGACTCCTGGCTCATCAAAGAGGTTGAACGGGGGCTTGCCAGCCGCTTCAACGGGAGCGTCCCAGAAACGCATCGCAAACAGGCCGAATACGAAGTCGGGGTCATGTGCAACATGGGCTTCCCCGGCTACTTCCTCGTCACCGCCGACCTCGTTAAGTACGCGAAAGACAACGGCATCAGAGTGGGTCCCGGTCGCGGATCAGCGGCAGGGTCCATCGTCGCGTGGGCACTAGGAATTACCGAACTCGATCCGATCAAACACGGACTACTCTTTGAGCGGTTCCTCAACCCCGAACGCGTCTCGATGCCCGATATCGATATGGACTTCGACGAGCGTCGCCGCGGGGACATGATCCGCTATGCCACCGAGAAGTACGGCACCGAGCGCGTCGCGCAAATCGTGACCTACGGATCGATTAAGGCTAAGGCGGCGATCAAGGACTCGGCCCGTGCACTTGGACTTCCGTACGCCGTTGGTGATCGGATTACCAAAGCGATGCCACCAGCTGTCATGGGTAAGGACATCCCGCTCGCCGGAATCTTCGATTCTAAACATCCGCGTTACTCCGAGGCCGGCGAGTTCCGCGCCCTCTACGACTCAGAGCCCGAGGTCGCCAGGGTTGTTGACACGGCGAAGGGGCTCGAAGGTCTCAAGCGCCAACCGGGGGTGCACGCTGCGGGCGTGATCCTCAGTCGCGTTCCCCTGTTGGACGTGGTTCCGCTCTGGATGCGCCAGCAGGACGGGTCGGTCATTACCCAGTTCGACATGGGGGTATGCGAGACCCTCGGTCTGCTCAAGATGGACTTCTTGGGGCTGCGCAACCTCACCGTCATTGACGACTGTCTCAAAGCGATTGAGCTCAATACCGGAACGAAGATTATTCCTGAGGACCTTGAGCTCACCGATGGGCCTGCCTACGAGCTGATGGCTAGGGGAGACACCCTCGGGGTATTCCAACTCGACGGCGGCCCGATGCGCTCGCTGCTCAAGTCGATGGTGCCCGACAGCTTCGAGGACATCTCGGCAGTGCTGGCCCTCTACCGGCCAGGCCCCATGGGTGCGAATGCGCACAACGACTATGCCGATCGCAAGAACGGCCGCAAGCCGGTTGTGCCGATCCACCCCGAACTCGCCGACGCGCTGTCAGAGATCCTTGGCGATACCTACGGGCTGATTGTCTACCAAGAGCAAGTTATGGCAATCGCTCAGCAGTTGGCTGGCTATTCGCTCGGGAACGCTGACTTGCTGCGCCGCGCGATGGGCAAGAAGAAGAAGGAGATCCTCGACAAGGAGTACGTCCCCTTCCGCGATGGCATGTTGGCCAACGGGTACTCCGAGGCTGCGGTTAAGACGCTCTGGGAGATCCTCGTCCCGTTCTCGGACTATGCCTTCAACAAGGCGCATACCGCCGGGTACGGACTAGTTTCCTATTGGACGGCCTACCTCAAAGCGAACTTCCCGGCCGAATACATGGCTGCGCTACTCACCAGCGTCAAGGACGACAAAGACAAGAGCGCGATCTATCTGAATGAGTGTCGACGGATGGGGATCAAGGTCCTTCCCCCGGACGTGAACGAGTCGGACTCGAACTTCACCGCAACTGGCACCGATATTCGTTTCGGGCTCTCGGCGATCCGCAATGTCGGTGAGAACGTCGTCGAATCGATTATCGGGTCGCGCACACGCGAGGGCCGCTTCGCCGACTTCAACGACTTCCTCGCAAAGATTGATATCGGCGCCTGCAACAAACGGGTCGTGGAGTCCCTCATCAAGGCCGGGTCTTTTGACTCCCTCGGGCATACCCGCCGCGGGCTATCGCAAATCCACGCCGAAGCTGTTGACGCGGTCCTCGAGACGAAGCGAGCCGAGGCAATCGGGCAGTTCGACCTCTTCTCCAGCGGGGACGGTGACGCAGATGCTGGGAACGGCAGTATGGGTTTCGAGCAGATTATCCCGCTCGGTGAATGGGACAAGACAACTCTGCTGGCAAACGAACGCGAAATGCTCGGACTCTATGTGTCTGATCATCCGCTGAACGGCATCGAGGCCACCTTGAAGGCGGCGACTGACTGTTCGATCGCGGCGCTCCACGGCGACGACATCAGCGACGGTCGGGTCCTCACCGTGGGCGGACTCGTCACGGGGATTTCGCGGAAGGTGACCAAGCGCGGCGACACCTGGGCGATCGTCACTCTGGAGGACCTCGACGCCTCAGTTGACATCATGGTGTTCCCGAAGGCCTACGCCGTGATGGGGCCGTACTGCTCCCAGGATTCGGTGCTACTCGTGAAAGGCCGCGTTGACCTCAGCGATGATTCAGAGCTGAAGTTCATCGCGATGGAGATCACCATCCCGGACCTGGCGGCTGGCAGTGAGGGCCCAGTCGTGATCAGCATCGCCGCCAACCGTGTCGTTGAACCCGTCGTGATTAAGCTCAACGAGATTCTGGCAACACATCCGGGAACGACAGAGGTCCGCCTCGAGGTACGTAACGGAACTCGGACCACCGTTTTGAGACTGGATGACGCCAAACGTGTCTCGCCGACACCATCACTGTTTGCCGATTTGAAGGCACTCCTGGGGCCGTCCTGTCTCGCGGGTTCATCCGCGTCCGAGTCTGTCTTCGGCTAGTCGATGTCACATCCATCGGGTGGCCTCGGCTCCCAAGGCACGCCTGGCGACGATGCGGGCGCAACCAGCGACTGGCCGCCACGGATCCGAATTACCGCCTACGTCGTTGCCGTCTCGGTCCTCGTGGGAATCGCGATGGCGGGATTATGGATGTGGCTCGCTCCCCGCCCACTCTTCGTTGCGAGGGATGGAAGCGCGTTCTATCAATCGTTGTCTCAGTCGGGGGTTGGCGTCGATATGACCTTCGCCGTCCTGGGCGTTGGGTGTGGCATCGTTGTTGGGCTCTGGATCGCTTTCACCGCAAAGCGAGGGGGGTTCGAGATTGCCATTGCGGCGGTCGTCGGCGGTCTCATTGGATCAGTGATCGCCTGGCGATTGGCGCAAGCCCTCGTGGGTGGCCTCCAAGACGACGGCAAGGTGCTCGTCCCGGATATCGCAAACGGTGAGGTCTTCGTCGGGCCGCTGCAACTCACAGCTCTCGGAGTGCTCGGCGTGTGGTCGTTAACCGCGACTATCATCGTGACTACAGCACTTGTATGGCGGGCGTCGTGGGCAGGTAGCCGCGCTCGGGACCTGTCGTATCAACACGCTGTCGCGCTCAGCGAATCCAGTCCTGGCGGGTAATCGGTGCAGTCCTCGCCCCCATCATCTCGACAAGGTCAGTGGGGGACAACTCAACAACAAATCCGGGTTCGCCGGCGCTGACATACACCGTCCGGTGGTCCAGTGCGGTGATGTCGACAACCCCAGCGATGTACTTGCGCATCCCGATCGGACTAACGGCTTCGGCGGGGTACCCGGTGGCCTTCTTGATCGCCGCCGCATCCAGCGGATGAGCGCGTGATGCGCCAACGCAAGCGGCCGCAGCGGTGAGGTCGAGTTGGGCGGCTATCGGCACGAGTAGGCTCAGCGGTAGACCATCTGCGTCCACGATCTGGGTTCGAAACACCCTCCGGGGATGGTCGAATGCGTCGATCGGCAACGAGTCGCCCTCCATCGCCAACGGTGTCGTGGCGTCGTATTGATGGACGGCGTAGGGGATTCCGGAGGCGCTGAGTAGTTCAGTCGCGCGCGTTTCGACTGCCGCAGCCTCTTTCGCCATGGTCACACGTTAGCCCGGTAACTCTCCCGCGAGCGCGTTAGACGTCGACCGTACGATGTACACGTGATGCGAATGCTGGATTTACGTGACCACTTAGGCGACCCTCGATCGCTAATCCCGCGCGCCGAGGTCGATGTTGCCTCAGCTGAAGCGGTCGCTGCGGCGATCATCGACGAGGTCCGCACTGGCGGAGAAGTCGCCGTCTTGGATATCGGTGAGCGGATCGATGGAGTGCGTCCCGAGACCTTGCGCGTTCCCGGAGACGTTATGGCCAAGTCGCTCGCCGAGCTGGATCCGGATGTGCGCAGTAGCCTCGAAGAAGCTATCCGCCGGGTAACGGCCACCCACAGCGACCAGATTCCACAACCACACATCACCGAACTCGCCCCTGGTGCGACAGTCGCGCAGCGCTGGGTGCCGGTTGAGCGAGTCGGTCTCTACGTTCCTGGTGGCCGAGCTGTCTATCCCTCAAGTGTTGTCATGAATGTCGTGCCGGCCCAGCTCGCTGGCGTGCAGTCCATTGCGATCGCATCGCCGCCACAACCGGATTTCGATGGCTGGCCACACCCGACCATTCTGGCCGCCGCCCAGCTACTCGGAATCGATGAGGTCTACGCCGCCGGTGGCGCACAAGCTGTCGCCTGGTTCGCTTTCGGATCGGTGACAACGACCTACTCCGACGCGGGGTACTGCGCCCCGGTGTCGATGGTGACAGGTCCCGGCAACATCTACGTGACGGCAGCTAAAAGGCTCCTGCGTGGTCGGATGGGAATCGATTCCGAAGCTGGTCCCACCGAGATTATGGTGCTCGCTGACGACAGCGCTGACCCGGTCCATGTCGCCGCCGACCTGATCAGTCAGGCGGAGCACGACGTTGTCGCTGCCTCGATCCTCGTCACCGACAGTGAGTCCCTCGCTCAACGCGTTGAACGGGAGCTTCCGAGCCTCATTGCCGCAACGAAGCACTCCGAGAGAATCACCCAAGCCCTCACCGGACCGCAGAGCGCTGTCGTCCTGGTCCGCGATATTGACCAAGGAATGGAGATCGTCAACATCTACGGCGCCGAGCACCTCGAGATTCAAACCCGAGATGCTCACGCAGTCGCTGCGCGCGTGCTTAATGCTGGCGCCATCTTCGTTGGCCCGTGGTCACCAGTGTCGCTAGGGGACTACTGCGCCGGGTCCAACCATGTGCTCCCGACGGGCGGCTGCGCGTGTTTCTCATCGGGATTGTCCGTGTATAGCTTCCTGCGGTCCATCCAAGTCATCGACTACTCGGAACAAGCCCTCGCTGAGGTCGCCCATGACGTCGAGGTGCTCAGTGCGGCCGAGGATCTACCCGCTCATGGACAGGCTGTCACAGTCCGCATGACACCGCGAGATTCCGCGTGAAGCCATCGGGACTCGCACCCGATGACCTCCCAATCCGCGAGGAACTGCTGGCCGTATCCGCCTACGGCGCGCCACAACTCGACGTGCCTGTTCGGCTGAATACGAACGAGAATCCGCACCCGCCCGGAGACGAGGTGGTAGCGGCTATCGCTGCTGAGCTCCTTGGTGAAATCGGTAACTTGCAGCGCTATCCGGATCGTGATGCGGTGGCCTTGCGCGCCGCATTGGCGGCGTATCTGACCGATACCACCGGGATCGGGCTGGCTATCGAGAATGTTTGGGCGGCCAACGGCAGTAACGAGATCCTCGCTCAGTTGCTGGCGCTATTCGCCGGCCCTGGCCGCAGCGCTCTGGGGTTCGAGCCAACGTATTCCATGCATTCGATCATCGCTCGCGGTGCCAACACGCACTACCGCGATGTGCCACGAGATGCTGATTTCGCAGTAGACGTCGAAGCTGCGAGTGCTGCAATCGCCTCGCAGCCACCGGCCATCACCTTCGTCTGCTCGCCGAATAACCCAACGGGTACCGCGGTCGGCCTTGACACCATCAGCGACCTCTACGACGTCATCGCGGCCCAACCGGTTGGGGTTCTCGTCGTAGACGAGGCGTACGCGGAGTTCAGCGAGAATCAGTCCGCCATCACGTTGCTACCGGGGCGTCCGCGCCTCATCGTGACCCGCACGATGAGCAAAGCGTTCGCGTTCGCGGGTGCTCGCGTCGGATACCTGGCCGCCGATCCCAGTGTGGTTGAAGCCATCGGTCGGGTTCGGCTCCCGTATCACCTTTCGTCGTTGACCCAAGCGGCTGCTCGGGGGGCACTCGCTCATGCTCGCGAGCTCCAATCCGCCGTCGATGACCTCAAGACGCAGCGCGACCGCATCGTTACGGTGGCGCGCGGTCTGGGGTTGCCCGTCGCCGACAGCGATGCGAACTTTGTGCTCATCGGCGGATTCTGCGACCAAGCGGCCGTGTGGCAGGAACTACTAGAAGCCGGAGTTCTCGTCAGAGATGTCGGGCTGCCAGGCTGGTTGCGGGTAACGGCCGGAACTAAAGCCGAGACGGATGCCTTCCTTTCAGCGCTAACCTCAGTAGTGCAACACTTCACTCGCACTATGCCCGCAGAACCTCAACAATCCACGTGATGGATGCACAGGAGACACCCATGAGCCGTACGGCCAGGATCGCCCGCACGACCAAAGAGAGTGACGTCCTTGTCGAGCTGGACCTCGACGGCACTGGACAGGTTGACGTCTCCACGGGTGTGCCCTTCTACGATCACATGCTCACCCAACTCGGCAAACATGGTGGATTCGATCTGACCGTTGTCACCAAAGGAGATCTAGAGGTCGATGCCCACCACACGGTGGAGGACACGGCACTGGCTATCGGAGCCGCGCTACGCGAGGCGTTGGGGGATAAGGCCGGAATCCGCCGCTTTGGTGACTCGCTCGTCCCGCTCGACGAGGCCCTCGTGCAGTCGGCCGTCGACCTCTCTGGTCGCCCGTACTTGGTTCATGAGGAACCCGAACTCATCGAACTCATCGGCACGTACGACACGACGCTCACCCGTCATATCTGGGAGTCCATCTCGGCGTCGGCGCAGATCTGTCTTCATATTCGAGTAGTCACGGGTCGCAATGCCCATCACATCGTTGAGGCGCAGTTCAAATCTGTCGCGCGCGCGCTGCGAGATGCTGTCGCCCTCGATGCACGAGTTGCCGGGATACCGTCAACCAAGGGAACTCTGTAACCGATGGCATCTCTGTGGCCGATCATGATGCTCGTGCTCAGTGGGTTCTTCATCGGTGGCGTCTACTCGGCGGTTAAGGCCAAGATTCCGCTGATGGCTGTTATCGCCGGAATCGCGGCGATTATGTGCGGTGTGGCTGCCGTCTTGTGGTGGGACGTCTAGGCGTGGCAGCCCCAAAAGTGGTGCTCTTTGACTACGGGTCGGGCAATCTGCATTCCGCCCGGCGGGCGCTAGAACGTGCGGGCGCGACAGTAGACGTCACCTCTGATCGCCAGGCCGCGCTGGCTGCCGACGGACTTGTGGTGCCGGGAGTCGGTGCATTCTCAGCATGTATGCAGGGGCTATCCAGCGCGCAGGGTCCGTGGATCATTGACCAGCGGCTTAGCGGTGGGCGCCCAGTGCTCGGTATTTGTGTCGGGATGCAGGTGCTATTCAGTCACGGGGTCGAACATGGGGTGGATACCCCAGGCTGCGATCAATGGCCCGGAGTCATCGACGCCCTGAGCGCGCCGGTGCTGCCCCATATGGGCTGGAATACCGTCGACGCGCCGCCAGATTCCGCTCTGTTCCGGGGGATCGAACAAGAACGCTTCTACTTCGTGCACTCCTACGCCGCCCGCACCTGGGAACTCGATACGTTCGGCGGGCCGACCCAAGACCCCCTCGTGACCTGGGCAACGCATGGCGAACCCTTCGTAGCCGCGGTCGAGAACGGGCCGTTGGCCGCCACCCAGTTCCACCCGGAAAAGTCCGGCGAGGCAGGAACCCAACTGCTGCGCAACTGGCTCGCAACCCTGCGGTAGAAGCCAACAGCAGTAGAAGTCAACGCAGGGGTGGAAGTAGGGTTGCAGTCGTGACTCTTGAACTTTTGCCGGCAGTTGACGTTGCCGATGGCCAGGCTGTCCGACTCGTCCAAGGCGAGGCGGGCTCCGAGACGACCTACGGTGACCCCCTGACCGCTGCGATGACGTGGCAAGAACAGGGAGCCGAATGGGTCCATCTTGTCGATCTCGATGCCGCGTTCGGGCGCGGAAGTAATCGAGAGTTGCTCGCTCGCGTCGTCGGCGAACTTGATATCGCCGTTGAGTTATCGGGTGGGATTCGCGACGATGAATCGCTCGCCGCTGCGCTGGCGACGGGGTGCCGACGAGTCAATATCGGGACGGCAGCCCTAGAGAATCCAGACTGGTGCGCCAAGGTCATCGCCGAGCACGGCGACCAAATTGCGATCGGACTAGATGTTCGCGGAACGACCTTGGCTGCGCGTGGATGGACCGAGTCTGGCGGCGAACTGTTCGAGACGATCGAGCGATTAGATGCTCAAGGCTGTGCACGCTACGTCGTGACGGATGTGAACAAGGACGGCACGCTGGCGGGCCCGAACCTTCGCCTCCTGCACCGAGTCTGTAAAGCCACGGACCGTCCCGTGGTTGCCAGTGGTGGGATCTCGAGTTTGGAAGATGTCCACGCGGTCGCCGAACTCGTCCAACACGGTGTTGAGGGTCTCATCATCGGAAAGGCCCTCTACGCCGGAGCCTTCACCCTGCCGGAGGCACTTGCGGCCGTCGCACCGCATATCGATTTCATGAGCTCGCTGTTGGCAGGTCGGCCCCCTGAGGGTCTGCCGGAAGCCGATTAGCGTGACCTTGTCGATCCGGGTCATTCCTTGTTTGGACGTTGATGCCGGTCGTGTTGTGAAGGGTGTGAACTTCCTTAATCTCCAGGATGCCGGCGACCCTGTCGAACTGGCTCGTGCCTATGACGCGGCCGGGGCAGATGAACTCATCTTTCTCGACATCACTGCAAGTAGTTCGGATCGCTCCACCACCTATGACATCGTCTCGAGAACCGCCGAGCAGGTGTTCATTCCGCTGACCGTGGGCGGCGGGGTCCGGACCGTCGCCGACGTCGATCGCCTCCTGCGAGCAGGTGCGGACAAAGTCGGAATCAATACGGCCGCGATCTCTCGTCCGGAGTTCCTCACGGAGGCTGCCAACCGATTCGGATCGCAGTGCATCGTGCTCTCCGTCGACGCTCGCCGGACCCAGGGCGAGGACACGACTGCCTCCGGCTTTGAAGTCACCACCCACGGGGGTCGTGTGGGCACCGGCATCGATGCCGTCGAGTGGGCCGCGCGCGGGGCGAATCTCGGGGCGGGGGAGATCCTGTTGAACTCGATGGATGCCGATGGGACCAAGGATGGCTTTGACACCGAACTCATCCGACTCGTGCGCGATGCCGTCACCGTCCCAGTCATCGCCAGTGGCGGAGCGGGGCGCGTCGAGGATTTCACTCCGGCAGTCGAAGCGGGCGCCGATGCGGTCCTGGCAGCGAGCGTCTTTCATTTCGGCGTGCTCTCGATCTCCGAGGTTAAGGATGCCCTGGCTCTCGCTGGCTACCCGGTACGGATCGTTGAGAGTGCAGATCCAGTCTCCGCAGGCTAAAAAAGGTTAGACGCTGAGATCAGAATCGTTCAGGGCGCGGATAGCGTCAGGATCGCCGCTGATTTCCACGACGGCATGTTCCCGTCGGCCGAACGCGAACAACAACAACTCGGCAGCCGGACCACTAATCGTCACAGCAGGGGTGCCGTCCTTCGCGATCTTGCGAGCCGACGGATTCACATCGGTACGTTCGAGTACGACGCCAGTTGGAACCTTGCGCAGCAGCATGGATGACCGCTTGCTGACCATGGACCACAGCGAGTCCCGGAACTTTTCCGGTAGTTCACGAGGTTGCCAGTCCGGCACTGCGCGCCTGACATCCTCGAGGTGGATGAAGTACTCCCCGGTGTTAAGCAGCTCGTCAGCTTTGGGGATGCTGAACGGGGAGAACCGCGGGGGTCCGTTACGGACCGTTGCGACGAGGTCGTCCCAGGGTTTGGCACCCGCGCGGTCCTGTACCCGCTTTCCCCACTTGCTGAACGCCGGGATGACGATTCCCAGACCAGCATCTGGGCGGCTTTCACGCACGATCAAGTGAGCGGCGAGGTCCCGCGTCGTCCAACCATCGCACAGGGTCGGGGCATCTGGCCCCACGTCGGCGAAGAGGTCGCTGAGTGATTCGCGCTCGGACTTGGCCCAGGTTTTTGAGGTCACAGCCATCACAATACGCAACAGGGCACAATGGGGTTCATGCCCAGCAACAGTGATGACTCCGTAGACGAGTTGGTCTCCGTCCTCCGCTTTGATTCCGCAGGCCTTATCCCGGCAATCGCGCAACAGGCTGGCACTGGCGAGGTACTCATGCTGGCGTGGATGAATCCCGCGGCCGTCCGCGAGACTCTCCAAACCGGCCGGGCGACGTACTGGTCACGAAGCCGCGGCGAGTTGTGGCGCAAAGGCGATACCTCAGGCAACGCTCAGTTCGTTCGCGCCGTCGCTCGCGATTGCGATTCCGACGCGCTCCTGATCACAGTGGATTCGGCCGGTCCTGCATGCCATACCGGACTACGCTCCTGTTTCGATACCGAGATCATCGAAGTTTCAGGAGCAGATACCAATGAGTGATCAGCACGCCAGCGAGATATACGCGGCCACGCGCCTGCGTATCGATGGCAAGGCGGTGCCGACAAGCGAAGATTTCGAGGTGCTGGCAGCATCCCGTCGGGTGATTCCGGTGGTGCGCAAACTGCTCGCTGATACCTACACGCCAGTGGGGCTCTATCAGCGACTCGCGCGTAGTGCCCCTGGGACCTACCTCCTTGAATCCGCTGAGAACGGTCGTACCTGGTCGCGGTACTCCTTCGTTGGTGTCCGATGCGCCGGCTTGTTGACCGAAGTCGACGGTCGCGCGCGCTGGGTTGGCGACGTGCCGTCCGATGTCGCCCACGCCCTCGAAGAGGCATCCGCACGCGACGGAGATCCGCTCTCCGCGATCCGAGATGCGTTGGAGTTACTTCACTCGCAACGAATACCGGGCCTTCCACCGTTAACCAGTGGGTTGGTCGGCATGATCGGCTACGACGCCGTTCGTCGGTGGGAACGCCTCCCAGACCTCACCGAAGACGTCCTGCAACTGCCTGAGATCGCACTGTTGTTGGCGACCGATCTCGCCGTCTTTGATCACTTCGATGGGTCAGTGCTGCTGATCGCTAATGCGATCTTGCCGCCTGCCACAGAATGCACGGCTACTGATGTCCAGCAGGCGTATGCAGGCGCTCGCCAGCGAGTCGATCAGATGGTGACTCGCCTCGCGGCACCGATCGATGATGTTCCGTTGACGATGACGACCGACGTGCATGCCGCCTCTACCTCAGATACCACACCGGAGGAGTACCAGCGCAAAGTCGAGCAGGTCCGGGAACACATCTATGCCGGGGATGCCTTCCAGGTCGTCATTTCGCAGCGATTCAGCATGCCGACGTCCGCTAGTGCGTTAGATATCTACCGGGTGCTTCGCGTCAGCAACCCGAGTCCCTACATGTATCTCATGCGGTTTCCCACAGCGGACAGTATTGAAAGCGCAGGGGGTGGCGGCGCGGCCGTGACCGATGAGGCTGGAATTGAGATCGGACTGGGTTCCACAGTTGCCTTCGATGTGGTCGGGTCCAGCCCGGAAGCACTGGTGAAGCTCAATGCCGGGCACGCCATGCTTCATCCGATCGCGGGATCTCGTCCCCGCGGGGCAACCCCGGAACAAGATCAGCAGTTTGCCGTCGACTTGCTCGCGGACGAGAAGGAACGGGCTGAACACCTCATGTTGGTGGACCTTGGGCGCAATGATCTCGGCCGGGTGAGTAAACCGGGGTCGGTTGAGGTCGTCGAGTTCATGGAGGTCGAGCGCTTCTCTCACATCATGCACATCGTGTCGACAGTTACCGCCGAACTGCAACCCGATAAGACCGCGTACGACTTGCTCGCGGCGACGTTTCCGGCCGGAACTTTGTCTGGTGCACCGAAAGTTAAGGCGATGGAGATCATTGAGCACCTTGAAGATTCCCGTCGCGGCCTCTACGCCGGTTGTGTCGGGTACCTCGACTTCGCCGGAGATATGGATACCGCGATTGCGATCCGGACGGCGGTCCTACGCGATGGTCAGGCCTACGTTCAAGCTGGCGCCGGTCTGGTCGCCGACTCTGACCCCGCGACTGAACAGGAAGAATGCGAACACAAAGCCGCCGCAGTATTGCGGGCGGTCGCGATCGCAGAATCCATTCAGCGGGTGACTCAGTGACGACACCCGAGCCTGCGTCAACGATGGACGGGGAGCCCGGCTCTCCGATGGAGAAGAAGGTCGCAGGCTACGGGCTGGCCCTGCTAGGACTGATCGGCGGAGGTGCGGGGGCACTGTGGTCCCTGGCGCAACCGTGGGCAACTGAGGTTGTGAGCAACGGCTTTACCACCTCAGATGTCGCGGTGAGCGGCGCATCGTTGTACCCAGTCGGACTCGCCGGAGCATGGGTGGCGCTGGCCTCAGTCGTGGCGATCGTTGCTACGAGTGGCCGAGTACGGCAGTTCTTCGGGGTCGTGGTGTTGGCCTCTGCTGCTGCTGTCATCGCTGCGCCGCTGATGTATTTGCTCCTCGATGAGGTCATCGTCGGAACCGAGATCGGCCAACCTCGGAGCGCTACGACCTCGTCGACATGGTGGATCGTCACGTTGATTTGCGGATTGGTCGTCGCAGCCGCCGGATTGATCACAATCGTGCGAGGATCGCGCTGGCGTCGGTTGTCGGCACGCCAAGACGGCCAGCGGCAAAAGGCGGTGGTGTCCGCCTGGGATGCCCTCGACGAGGGTAAGGACCCGACGGCCTAGCTCAACACCAGGGTGAGCGAAACAAACTATTTGGCGCGCCGCCATGACTCCCGAACTCAACAAGTGCCAGAATAATGCCGAGAACCACCAGTGCGACGCACCGGCAGCGTCCCATCCCCAGCAGGAGGCAGTGAAATGAGTCAGCCACGAGTCCGTGACGAGTCGCAAATGCGCGACCCTGAAGAAGGCAACACTCCTGCCGCCTGGACAGCTGTCATCATCATGCTTGTGGCATTCGTGGTCGGCACGTTCGGAGTCGTCATTGCCCAGCCGTGGCTATTCTGGGTAGGCGTCGGAATCCTCGTGCTCGGTGCGATCGTCGGTAAGGCGATGGCGATGGCCGGGCTTGGTCAGTACCCCAAGGGTTCGGCTTAAGCCGAGTTGCGACTCGTTGCAGCTTCCAGCGGTAACCGATGACTGAGCGAAAACGCCGCCTCGTCATCGTGGTTGAGGACGAAGCAGCGATTGCTGACCTCCTCAAGCTTTATCTCGAACGTGACGGTTTCGACGTACATATTGTTGGTGATGGCAATACCGCCCTAGAGGTGATCCTTGAGCGGAATCCCGCTGCAGTGATCCTTGACGTCGGTCTTCCCGGGCAATCCGGTACTGACGTGTGCGCAGCGATGAGGCTCGCTCAGAACTGGACCCCGGTCCTTTTTTGTACAGCCCGCGACGACGAGATAGATCGGGTCCTCGGCCTGGAACTCGGCGCGGACGACTACATCACCAAACCCTTCAGCCCACGTGAAGTCGTCGCGCGAGTCAAAGCGGTCTTGCGTCGATCCGCCGTGGCGGCGCACCCTGAGCCAAAAGCAGAACTCGCTATGAACGGCGTCGAGGTGGACAGTGCGACCCGTAGATGTCTGGTCAACGGATCAGAGATTGACCTCACCCCGACAGAGTTTGATCTCCTCGTCTTCTTGTTGCGCAACCCTGGGAAGGTGTTCGGCCGAGACCAATTGCTGACTGATGTCTGGGGCTATTCCAGCGCAGTCGGGTCGCGGACGGTCGACGTTCATGTCGCCCAACTCCGCTCTAAGTTGGAGCCGGTAGAGATTATTCGAACGGTACGCGGAGTCGGATACTCGGTCGACGAACGAGCTAGCTGAGGACCCCGTGCCAAGTGATGCCCCCGGGTCGCCCGTCTCGATTACCAAACAGCTCGAGACGAAAGCCCGCGGACTCTCCCTCGCGACCCGCATCGCGCTCACGACGACTGCCGCCGCTGTGGTCGCAGTCCTCGTTGCCGGGCTGGTGGCCTGGCCACTAGCTCAACAAACCGCAGAGCAGGATTCCTTGGTGAGCCTCCAGCGGTTGGCTGATACCACGGCAGCTGCCGTAGAACGTAGTCCCGAATTGGGATCGGAGTTGATCGAGAATCGGCTTGGGGATACGTTCCGCAGCCAGCAAATCACCGCCGTGTACGCACCGCGCGGAACGCAGATTCCGGGTCTCCTCGGTCGCCGAGATGTCATCGATCTCGCTAATGGTGAAGCCGTTGATGGAGTGCGCAATGTCGGTGGCGAGCAAGTGTTGCTCGCTGCCCAGGGGCTGGCCAACGGTGGCGCCGTCGTGCTCGTTCAGCCCTTAACGGCGACGAACCAAATTGCCTTGGCCTCAGCCGCCCGATTCGGCGTTGCGCTTGCCGTTGGAGTGGCGATCGCGATCCTCTTCGGACTCCTGCTGTCACGGCGGCTCACTCGACCGCTACGCACTGCTGCCAATGCCGCGAAGCGATTAGGAGCCGGCGACCGAGACGTTGAGCTCGCCGTCACGGGCCCCCGCGAAATCGCTGAACTGAATGAGGCTCTCAACGAACTGCGATACGCCCTCGCGCAGAGTGAGGGACGTCAACGGGAGTTCCTACTGTCCATCTCCCACGAAATCCGTACTCCGTTAACCACGATTTTGGGCTACTCCGAGGCGATTTCGGACGGCATCGTGCCAGCTGCGGACGTGTCCGCGACCGGGGCGACAATGACGGCGGAAGCGCACAGGTTGAACTTGCTGGTCTCCGACCTGCTCGATCTGGCACGCTTGGACGCCGTCGATTTCCGAATCTCTGGAGTGACGACCGACTTCGCGGCGATCGCGATGGATGCGGCGCGCATCTGGCAGGACCGCTGCGCGGCGGTGGGACTGAACTTTTACGCCGAAGTGCCAGTGAAGCCACTTGCCGGCCGGACCGACCCGCTGCGAGTTCGGCAAATCATTGACAACTTGTGTACCAACGCTTTGCGAGTCACGCCGAGCGGGGGATCGGTGACACTCGCTGTTCGTCCCGCACCGAATGATCGCCAGGCGGTCGAGATCGAAGTGCGAGATAGCGGCCCTGGGCTCACCCCCGACGATTGCTCAGTCGCGTTCGAGCCCGCGGAACTATACAACCGGTATCGCGGTATCCGGAAAGTCGGCAGCGGAGTGGGTCTGGCACTCGTCGGACGCCTATCTGGACGCCTCGGCGGCGGAGCAACAGCCGGTACAGCGCCTGAAGGTGGAGCTCGGTTCACCGTGACGTTGTCCCGCGAGGTCGTTGATTCCAGGGAGTCAGTGCCGACCTAGAGGCTACTGATCGAGAAGCACTGTCGGCGTGACGAGAATCCGGAAGTCTGCGGCTCGGCTCACGATCGGACTAGTCCGAGATGAGGTATCAATATGGGTATGGCGCAGCAATCGAATCCCGGAGACCGCGCTCGCCCAGGGGATAGCAGCCGTCGCAACGCCGATGGAGCCGGGCACGACGCGCTCACCGGTCGCGATCACGTTCCGTCGAGTTGGCTGGCACCCTCGATCGTTGCCACCCTGTGTTGCTTCTCACCCACAGGGGTCGTCGCGGTCTATTTCGCCGCTCAAGTTTCCTCGCGTTGGTCGCTCGGTGACCGCAAGTCTGCATTGCGCTGCGCGAGGATTGCCCGCACCTGGGTTTTCGTGAGTATTGTGCTTTGGGTGGTCGCAATGGTTATCTTGGTAGCGACGGGTCGATTTGGTCGATTTTTGGAGGCGGGTGTCTTGTGACTGTGACAACGCGCCCTCCTGCAACGTCTACCCCCACCCCTAGGTCGCGTACTCGGCGGCTGTTTTGGCCGGTTACCGGTGCAGTTGCTGCGATCGGCGGCGCTGCCTACGTTCGCCTTGTTGATCCCAATCTGAGCGTCGGCTACCCGCCGTGTCCGCTTAAGGTGCTGACCGGGCTCGATTGCCCAGGGTGTGGCGGGCTTCGGTGCGTGCATTCCCTGATGGAAGGAAACGTCGGGACGGCGCTGGATCAGAACCTCCTCGCTGTCATCTTGTTGCCGCTGGCCGCGGTGTGGATTGGCCTGCTCCTCATCCGGAAGTGGCGCAGCGATTCCGGCCCGCCGGCACGGTCTGAGCGGTTCCTTACTGTCCAACGGATCGCGACCATCGCGCTCATCGCCGTGATTGCCATCTTCACGATCGTTCGCAACATTCCAGGGATCGGCTTCCTTCCCTCTGGTCTTGGGTAAGGCCGCACTTACCTGTCTGCCTAGCGGGTCGATAAGCTGACCGACGTGACCGTGCTTGATGAGATCGTGGCCGGCGTGCGCGAGGACCTCGCCGCACGTCAAGCAGTCGTATCCCTAGGTGAGCTCAAAGATCGCGCCGCCGGAGCAGCTCCCGCCCTCGATGCCATCTCGATGCTTCGCAGTGACGGGGTTTCAGTCATTGCTGAGGTTAAGCGGGCGAGTCCGAGTCGGGGTCAACTTGCGACGATCGCGGATCCTGCGGATCTTGCCCGGACCTACGTCGATGGGGGAGCGAGCGTTATCTCCGTGCTCACCGAGGAGAGGCGCTTCAAGGGTTCGCTGGCTGACCTGACTGCTGTCCGTGAGGCAGTGTCTGTTCCGATTCTGCGCAAGGACTTCATCGTCACCTCCTACCAGCTGTGGGAGGCGCGGGCCTACGGCGCAGATTTGGCGTTACTTATCGTCGCTGCTCTCGATGATCAAGCCCTCATCTCACTCGTCGAACGGGCGGAGTCGTTGGGGCTCACAGCGCTCGTCGAAGTCCACGATGAGACCGAGTTGAAACGTGCGTTGGCAGCAAACGCGAAGGTCATCGGTATCAATGCTCGAAACTTGAAAACCCTCAACATCCACCCAGAAGTATTCGCCGAGTTGGCGTCGATGGTTCCGCCGGAGGTGCTCCTCGTTGCTGAGTCAGGTATCCGTGGACCACGAGACCTCGTGACCTACGCCGGATCAGGCGCCGACGCGGTTCTCGTAGGCGAGGCACTCGTGACGGGCGGCGACCCGCGGGCTGCTGTTCATGACCTTGTTGCCGCCGGGGCCCACCCCGCGGTGAAACACCCACGGGACTAGCTCGAGAACTCTCGGCACCCACCAGCGATAGTAGGGACGGAAAATGCCACCAACGAATGCCGTCGACGAGTCCGGTCGGCCTCCGCAGCTCCACGGCCCAGATGTGGCCGGACGTTTTGGGATCTACGGCGGACGATTCGTCCCCGAGGCGCTCATGGCAGCCCTGGACGAACTCGATCTGGCGTACCGCACGGCGATCACCGATCCCTCGTTCATTAACGAGTACGACTACCTGCAACGGACCTACACCGGACGCCCGAACCCGGTAACTGATGCCAGGCGCTTATCTGAGCGCGCCGGAGGTGCGCGGATTTTGCTGAAGCGAGAAGACCTCAATCACACTGGCTCCCACAAAATCAACAATGTCCTCGGACAAGCCCTCCTCACCAAGCGGATGGGTAAGAAGCGCGTCATCGCCGAGACCGGTGCGGGTCAGCACGGTGTCGCAACTGCGACTGCGGCAGCGCTGATGGGGCTCGAGTGCGTTGTCTATATGGGAGCCGAAGACACTCGCAGACAAGCACTCAATGTTGCCCGAATGGAGCTTCTTGGGGCGACAGTCATTCCGGTTACGGCCGGGAGTCAAACCCTCAAGGATGCCATCAACGAGGCGATGCGGGACTGGGTGACGAATGTGGATACCACGCACTATTTGTTGGGGACAGTCGCTGGACCAGCGCCGTTCCCGGAGATGGTTCGACACTTCCACTCGATCATCGGCATTGAAGCCAAGGCCCAGACCCTGGAGATGGCCGGGCGGTTACCAGATGTGGTCGCTGCATGTGTCGGCGGGGGAAGCAACGCGATCGGTATCTTCCATGCGTTTCGTGATGATGCGGGTGTCGCGCTCTACGGTTTTGAAGCGGGCGGCGAGGGAATCGAATCGGGTCGGCATGCAGCCAAACTCAGTGTTGGATCGGCCGGGGTTCTGCACGGCGCTAGGTCCTACCTGCTGCAAGACAACGAGGGCCAGACGATCGAATCGCATTCGATTAGCGCAGGTTTGGACTACCCGTCGGTCGGGCCAGAGCACGCGTGGTTGCGTGACAGTGGGCGCGCGGTTTACGAGTCAGTGACCGACAGCGAGGCGATGGAGGCGTTCTCCCTGCTCAGCAAGACGGAGGGAATCATTCCGGCGATCGAGTCGGCCCATGCCATTGCTGGAGCCGTTCGCATCGGCAAACGCCTCGGTCCAGAGACCCTCATCTTGGTGAACCTCTCTGGTCGCGGAGATAAAGACGTTGCCACGGCCGCGAAGTGGTTCGGACTCGTTGATAGCGACCACGATGAAATAGGGACACCATGAGCGTGCTCGCCGAGACCTTTGCCACCGCCCGCGCTGAAGGTCGAGCGGCTCTGATTGCCTATCTTCCAGCTGGTTTCCCTAGCCCGGTGGATTGCGTGCCAGTTCTGACCGCGATGGTTGAGAACGGAGTAGATGCCGTCGAGATTGGCCTTCCCTACAGCGATCCGTTGATGGACGGGCCGGTGATTCAGGCAGCCGTCGATGAGTCCTTGCGGGCGGGTACCCGCGTTGCCGACGTCATGAACACGGTTGCTCGCGTCGCCAGGACGGGAGCGCCAACTCTCGTGATGTCCTACTGGAATCCGATTGAACGGTACGGCGTTGATCGGTTCGCCGCCGAACTCGCTGGGGCGTCAGGAGTGGGCGTCATCACTCCTGACCTGACCCCCGAAGAAGCCGGTGAGTGGACCCGGGCCACCGATGCACATGGGATTGATCGGGTGTTCCTCGTTGCGCCGTCCTCGACCGCGGCACGGCTGGAGAAGGTCGCCGGGGCATGCAGTGGATTCGTCTACGCGGCGTCAACGATGGGGGTCACCGGAGCACGGACCTCGCTATCGTCGGGAGCCCGAACCTTGGTCGAGCGTGTGCGCGACGTCACGACCTTGCCGGTCTGTGTGGGTGTCGGCGTGTCAACGCCTGCGCACGCCAGTGAAGTCGCCAGCTACGCCGACGGCGTCATCGTCGGTTCCGCCTTCGTGAAGGCCTTACAGCAGGCAGACTCCCCAGAGCAGGGCATCGCAGCGGCTGCCGCTCTTGCGGCGGACTTGGCTGCCGGGGTTCGTTCTGCCCCGCGACACGCTTAGGCCAGAACTACCTATTCCACCGATACAGGTGCGAGGCCCAAGTTAGAGTCAGGGCAAGCAGTGCTAACCAGACATCTACATCAGACGTACCAGAGCGCGAGGAGCTAGCAAATGGCTGAAGGCAAGAAGGACGCACGGCAGAAGGCCGCCGAGGCGCGGGCAACGTCACTGGCCAAAGAGAAGCGCCGGGAGCGGTCAATCCGCATCATCGGTGGCCTCGTGGTCCTGATCGTGGTCGTTGGCATCATCGGCGGGGCGATTCTCTTCTCTGGTGGTAGTAGTAGCAACGACACAGCCCAGCCCGATGAGAACGCTGCTTTGCCGCAGGGAATCAGCGCGAGCGACTTCCGCTACGTTGTGAATTCAGACGCCGCAGCAGACGTTCCGACCGTCCTGATCTACGAGGACTTCCAGTGCCCGTTCTGCAAGAAGCTCGAAGAGACCTCTGGCGTGGCTCTCTTGGCGGAGGCTCGACAGGGCAAAATCAAACTGCAGTTCCAGCCCGGAATTTTCATGGACGCGAACCTGCAAAACACCGGATCTCAGACCTCCACAGCCTCGTGGGGTTGCGCAATCGATGCCGGTAAGGGCGTGGAGTTCCACGAAGGCGTGTTCGCCGAGCAGCCAGCCCAAGAGACCGTCGGTTCCCCTGGCTTCACCAAGCAGCAAATGATCGCGCTGGGTCAGTCGGTGGGGATCACCGGGGACGCGACCGCACCATTCGAGAAGTGCGTCAATGACGGCCAGTACAACGGCTGGGCGGCGAATAGTAACGCTCAGTTCGAGGTTTCTGGCGTCTCGACGACCCCCTCGATCTACGTCAACGGCACCGCGCTGGACACGACGAATCTCGACATCTTCGATCCAACTGTGCTGATCCCGGCAATCGAGCAGGCTGCCAAGTAGCGCACGGTCTAGGTAGCGGTCACATCGTGAAACTAGTTGCGAGTATCCCGAGTCCCGACTCTGGGGTCTGGACTCTCGGTCCGGTCCCGGTTCGGGCGTACGCGCTGTGCATTTTGCTCGGTATCGTTGTCGCGGTCTGGCTCGGGAACAAGCGCTGGGTCCAGCGCGGTGGCACGGCAGGGTTCGTCACGGATGCAGCGATCTGGGTCGTTCCGTTCGGGATCGTCGGGGCTCGGGCTTATCACGTCGCGACGGACTTTCCGACCTACTTCGGGGCCAACGGGCTTGGCTTGATGGACGCTCTCAAGGTATGGCAGGGAGGCCTTGGGATCTGGGGTGCGGTTGCCGGTGGCGCGCTCGGCGCGTGGATTGCGTGTCGGCGCGCGGGGGTGTTGCTACCTCCACTAGCTGACGCGGTGGCGCCCGGGATCGCAATTGCGCAGGGGATCGGCCGGTGGGGGAACTGGTTCAACCAGGAACTCTTCGGCCGCCCGACTGATGTTCCCTGGGCGCTGCAAATCAACTTCGAGAATCGTCCGGTCGGATTTGAGCAGTACGAGACGTTCCATCCGACATTTCTTTACGAATCGATTTGGGTCTTCCTCGTCGCACTCTTAGTCATTTGGGCGGATCGGCGATTCCAACTAGGACACGGTCGCGCGTTCGCACTCTATGTTTTGGCGTATTGCGTCGGGCGCCTCTTCTTTGAGCTGGTTCGGATCGATACGGCAACTTTGGTATTCGGAGTGCGCATCAACGTGTTCACGTCCGCGCTGGTTGGCCTTGCAGCGCTGGTCGGATTTGTGATCAGTGCCCGACTACATCCTGGCCGAGAACAATCGGTTTATCGTGAGCCACCGGAGGGTGCGGTGGCGGCCAACTCAACCTCCGGCGCAAGCCCAGATTCCGCGCCAGATTCCGCGACCGAACATCCCGAATCCAGAAACTAACCGAACGCTCACCCTCTCGATTTCGCGTCTCGCGGGACCTCGGGATACACTTTCTCAGCGCAGTTGGGCCAACGTCGTCCCGGCTGCTGACGCACCCCTGCCCTCGTGGCGGACACCGTGGCTCGCCACACCTCGGGACCGACTACTGGTCCTCGGGAGCGAACGAGCCGTAACAGGAGGCATCGACGTGGGCTTTTCTACCTTCCCCGCAGCACAAGGTCTTTACGATCCAGTCAATGAACACGACGCCTGTGGTGTCGCCTTCGTCGCGACGATGACGGGAATCCCCAGTCACGACATCGTTTCCAAGGCACTGACCGCCTTGCGCAACCTCGACCATCGTGGCGCTTCTGGTGCCGAGATCGATACCGGAGACGGTGCGGGAATCCTCGTGCAGGTTCCCGACGAGTTCTTACGTGCGGTCGTGGACTTCCCGTTGCCGGCTCCCGGTGAATACGTGGTGGGAACGGCGTTCCTGCCGCAAGCCGATGACGAGGTCGTCGTCGCCCAGCAAATCATCGGCGCGATTGCTGAACAGGAAGGAATGACGCTGCTTGGTTGGCGTGAGCTTCCGACCGCCGACGGACTCGTCGGAGCGATGGCTGCAGCCGCAATGCCGGTCTTCAAACAGCTCTTCCTGACGGCAGTTGACGAAGAGGGCAGCCTCATCACCGGACTACCCCTTGAGCGACTGGCCTACTGCGTCCGTAAGCGAGTCGAGCGCGAGACAGCCGTCTACTTCCCGTCCCTGAGCAGTCGCACGTTGGGTTACAAGGGGATGCTGACGACTGGTCAACTTGAGCCGTTCTATCCCGACCTTTCCGACTCGCGGTTTGCCTCTGCGCTCGCATTGGTTCACTCGCGGTTCTCCACAAATACCTTCCCTAGTTGGCCGCTATCGCACCCGTTCCGTTTCATCGCCCACAACGGCGAGATCAACACGGTCAAGGGCAACCGCAACTGGATGACAGCTCGGGAGGCGATGCTCTCCAGCGAGTTGATTCCCGGTGACCTCGAGCGGCTGTACCCGATCTGTACCCCCGCCGGCAGCGACTCAGCGAGCTTTGACGAAGTACTCGAGTTGCTGTACCTCGGTGGCCGATCACTGCCCCACGCCGTGTTGATGATGATTCCCGAAGCATGGGAAAACAACATGTCGATGGATCCGGCTCGACGGGCGTTCTATGAGTACCACTCAACTTTGATGGAGCCATGGGACGGGCCCGCGAGTGTCTCGTTTACCGATGGCGACCTGATGGGAGCGGTCCTCGATCGCAACGGATTGCGGCCAGGTCGCTTCTGGATCACCGATGACGGACTGGTGGTGCTCGGTTCTGAAGCAGGCGTGCTTGATCTGGACCCAGCGACCATCGTTCGTAAGGGACGGCTGCAGCCGGGTCGGATGTTCCTCGTTGACACCTTGAACGGCCGCGTCATTGAGGATGGCGAGATCAAGGCTGAACTCTCGAGTGCGCGTCCCTATCAGGAGTGGCTAGATGAGGGACTCCTGCATTTAGAGGATCTCCCGGACCGCGAACATGTTGTGCATACGCACACGTCAGTTCTACGTCGCCAACAGGCTTTCGGTTATACCGAAGAGGAACTGCGCATCCTGCTCACGCCGATGGCAGCAACAGGAGCTGAGCCGATCGGTTCGATGGGCACTGACACCCCGATCGCGGCACTGTCTTCCCGTCCACGGTTGATCTTCGATTACTTTGCTCAGCTGTTCGCGCAGGTGACGAACCCGCCGCTGGACGCCCTGCGCGAGGAGATCGTCACCTCCCTGAGTACGACGATCGGACCCGAGGGCAATCTCCTCAGTGCGACGGAGGATCACTGCCACAATATTGTGCTCAGCTTCCCTGTCATCGACAACGACGAGCTCGCAAAGATCTTGCATATCGATGAAGACGGCGACTCGTACTACACGAGCGCGAAGGTGTCGACCCTGTACCGCGTTGAGGACGGTGCCGCCGGACTTGAGCGCCGACTTGCTGAGATCTGCGCGGAGATCGATCTCTTAGTTGAGACCGGGGTGAACTTCATCGTGCTGTCTGACCGGGACTCCGACGGCGACTTCGCCCCCATCCCGTCGCTACTAGCAACTGCTGCGTCACACCATCACCTCGTCCGGAACAAGAAGCGCACGCAGGTCAGTCTGATGGTCGAGTCCGGCGATGTTCGGGAGGTTCACCACGTCGCCTTATTGATTGGCTACGGCGCTGCTGCAGTCAATCCGTACTTGGCGATGGAGACCGTGGAGGACATGGTCCGCAACGGCATCATCACCACCGTCGCTCCGGAACAAGCAGTGCGAAACCTCGTGAAGGCACTCGGTAAGGGTGTGCTCAAGGTGATGAGCAAGATGGGTATTTCGACCGTTGCTTCTTACCGTGGCGCGCAGGTCTTCGAGGCGATCGGGCTGTCCGAGGAAGTGATCGATCGCTACTTCACCGGGACCACCTCGAAGCTTGGGGGAATCGGCCTCGACGTCCTCGCCGAAGAAGTCGCCGCCCGCCACCGTGTTGCCTACCCGCCGAACGGGATTGCACCAGCGCACCGGACCCTCACCGTCGGTGGGGAATACCAGTGGCGCCGCGAAGGCGAACCGCATCTATTCAATCCCGAGACCGTCTTCCGTCTCCAGCATGCGACTCGGACCAAACGCTTCGACATCTTCCGCGAGTACTCTCACGCGGTCAACGATCAGAACCGCCAACTGATGACCCTGCGTGGGCTCTTCGATCTCGATATGAACCACCGCCCCTCGGTCCCGATCGACGAGGTAGAGCCGATCAGCGACATCGTCAAGCGATTCTCAACCGGCGCCATGTCCTACGGGTCGATCTCGCAGGAGGCCCACGAGACGTTGGCGATCGCGATGAACCGGTTAGGCGCAAAGTCCAATACCGGCGAAGGTGGTGAGGACCCAGAACGGTTCCTGCCCATGGCCAACGGCGACTCGAAGCGGTCAGCGATCAAGCAGGTCGCCTCTGGTCGCTTCGGTGTTACGAGCGAGTACCTCGTCAACGCCGACGACATTCAGATCAAGATGGCGCAAGGGGCAAAGCCGGGTGAGGGTGGACAGCTACCCGCGCACAAGGTTTATCCGTGGATAGCCCGCACGCGACACTCAACTCCAGGTGTCGGACTGATCTCCCCGCCTCCACACCACGACATCTATTCGATCGAGGATCTTGCACAGCTCATCCACGATTTGAAGAACGCCAACCCGCGGGCACGGATTCACGTCAAGCTCGTTGGTGAAGTCGGTGTCGGCACTGTTGCCGCTGGAGTCGCCAAGGCGCACGCCGACGTCATCCTGATCTCCGGACACGATGGCGGCACGGGCGCATCCCCGTTGACGAGCCTCAAACATGCCGGCGGCCCGTGGGAACTCGGTCTGGCCGAGACGCAGCAGACCTTGCTGCTCAACGGGTTGCGTGACCGGGTTGTGCTGCAGACCGACGGGCAGCTCAAAACCGGCCGCGATGTCGTGATCGCGGCGCTCCTCGGTGCCGAGGAGTACGGCTTCGCGACAGCTCCGCTCGTCGTCATGGGCTGCGTCATGATGCGCGTATGCCATCTCGACACCTGCCCGGTCGGCGTCGCGACTCAGAATCCCGTCCTGCGGAGTCGCTTTACCGGCCAACCAGAGTTCGTTGAGACCTTCTTCGAGTACATCGCCGAGGAGGTTCGTGAGCTGCTCGCTGAGCTCGGCTTCCGAACCCTCGACGAGGCAATCGGACATGTGGAGTTCATCAAGGCCGACCACGCGGTTGACCATTGGAAGGCCGCCGGCTTGGACCTATCGCCGATCCTGCACCAGCCAGCGCTGCCACCAGGCGGAGGTTTGCGCAAACTCATCGATCAAGATCATGGGTTGGAGAAGGCGCTCGATATGTCGCTGATTGACATGTGCGCCGGGGCCATTGCCACCGGTGAACCCGTTCGCGCCCAACTTGCCATTCGCAACGTGAACCGGACCGTCGGAACGATGCTTGGTAGCGAGGTGACACGTCGCTACGGCGCTGATGGCCTTCCCGAGGGAACAATCGACCTGACCTTTATCGGCTCCGCCGGCCAGTCATTCGGCGCCTTCGTTCCACGCGGTATCACGCTGCGGATGGAGGGCGACGTCAATGACTACCTGGGTAAGGGGCTATCTGGTGGCCGACTGATCGTGCGACCTGATCGTGCGGCTCCGTTCATCGCTGAGGAGCACATCATCGCCGGTAACGTCATTGCCTACGGCGCCACCGCTGGCGACATCTTCGTTCGCGGCAAAGTGGGTGAACGCTGCTGTGTTCGCAACTCTGGGGCAACGGTTGTCGTTGAGGGCGCGGGTGATCACCTCTGCGAGTACATGACAGGTGGTCACGTCATCGTGTTGGGTGAAGTCGGTCGAAATGTGGCAGCCGGAATGTCCGGCGGGATGGCCTACCTCCTGGATCTCGACGATGAGGTCGTGAACCGAGATATGGTCGACATCGAGGAGCTAACCGAAGGTGATTCGGTCTTCCTTGCCAAGACGATCGAGCGCCATTTGGCTGAGACCGGATCAGCAGTCGCCGCGACCCTCTTGGAGGACTGGAGCGCGTCGGCGAAGCGGTTTAAGAAGATCATGCCGCGCGACTACCGCCGAGTATTAGAAGCAATCGCCAGTGCGCAAGACGCTGGCGACGACGTAGACGAAGCAGTGATGGAGGCGGCACGTGGCTGATCCAAGAGGATTCCTCAAGCGCGACCGGGAACTACCCAAGCGACGACCAGTTGATGTGCGAATCATGGACTGGAAAGAGGTCTACGAAGACTTCAAGCCTGACCATGTGCGCGATCAAGCCGGGCGATGTATGGATTGCGGCATTCCCTTCTGTCATGACGGCTGCCCCCTGGGCAACCTCATTCCGGAATGGAATGACCTGGTGTGGCGTGGCGACTGGGAAGACGCGATTGAGCGACTTCACGCGACCAACAACTTCCCGGAGTTCACCGGACGGTTGTGCCCCGCTCCCTGCGAGACGTCCTGTGTGCTCGGCATCAACCAGAATCCAGTCGCCATCAAACAGGTCGAGGTCGAGATCATCGACCGGGCGTGGGAAGAGGGCTGGGTTAAGCCACAGCCGCCTGAGCGCCTTACGGGAAAAACGATCGCCGTCGTGGGATCGGGTCCAGCGGGACTGGCTGCCGCGCAACAACTCGCTCGGGCAGGTCACACCGTCGCGGTCTATGAGCGAGATGACCGGATCGGCGGACTACTGCGATACGGGATCCCCGAGTTCAAGATGGAGAAAGTCCACCTCAACCGTCGGCTCCTCCAGATGGAAGCCGAAGGTGTGAAGTTTCGTGCCGGCATGAATGTCGGCGTGGACGTGACCGGTGCGGACCTTCGACGTCGCTACGACGCCGTGGTCCTATCCGTCGGCGCAACTGCCCGCCGCGATCTAGAGGTTCCCGGGAGGGAACTCTCAGGTGTCCATCAGGCGATGGAGTACCTGCCGTTAGCCAACCGTGTTGTCGAAGGAGATATCGAGTCGACGACGATCTCCGCCGAAGGCAAGCACGTCATCGTTATCGGTGGTGGCGATACCGGAGCTGACTGTTTGGGGACGGCAACCCGTCAAGGTGCCGCCTCGGTCACCCAGCTAGAGATCATGCCGCGACCCACCGAAGAACGCCCGACGAGCCAGCCCTGGCCGACCTATCCGATGACGTATCGAGTCTCCTCCGCTCACGAGGAGAACGGTGATCGAGTATTCGCCGTCAGCACGACTCGTTTTATCGACAATGGATCAGGGGCGGTCAGCGCACTGGAACTCGTCGAGGTCGAGATGCGTGATGGCAGATTCGAACCGACCGAAGGTTCAGCAAAGAAGATCCCCGCAGATTTGGTGCTCTTCGCGATGGGTTTCACCGGTCCAGAGAAGGGCCCGTTCATCGGTCAGCTCGGTCTTGAGCTAGATGCGCGCGGCAATATCGTCCGTGACGAGACGTATGCGACTAACGTGGACGGTGTATTCGTCGCAGGTGACGCAGGTCGAGGTCAAAGCCTCATCGTCTGGGCGATTGCGGAGGGCCGGGCAGCTGCTGCGGCCGTTGATAGCTATCTGATGGGAACGACGAACTTGCCTGCACCTATTTCGCCGTCAGCTCGTCCGCTGGTCGTTTAGGCTGATGCGTCGCGCCAAGATCGTCTGCACCCTCGGTCCGGCTACCTCGGATCCACAGGTTCTCGAAGACCTTGTGTTGGCCGGGATGGATGTCGCCCGGATCAACCTCAGTCACGGTGATTACAACGATCACCAGCATTCGATTAATTCCGTTCGGGCGGCCACAGATAGGACGGGCCGCGGAGTTGCGGTTTTAGCTGACCTGCAGGGCCCGAAGATTCGACTGGGGCGCTTTGCTGAAGGATCCGTCACCTTGGGTATCGGCGACGAGTTCATCATCACGACTGACGATGTCCCCGGTGACGCAACCCGCGCATCGACGACCTACGCAGGGCTCGCCGGAGACGTCGTCGCCGACGATCTACTCCTCATCGATGACGGGAAGATCCTGCTGCGAGCGGTCTCCGTGTCAGGCAACGATGTGGTCACCGAAGTCCTAGAGGGTGGCGTCGTGTCCGACAACAAGGGCATCAACTTGCCCGGTGTGGCAGTCAGCGTTCCTGCGCTATCCGAGAAGGATCGAGACGATCTGAGGTGGGCGCTGGGGGCCGGGGTGGATCTTGTCGCCCTGTCGTTCGTTCGAGAAGCAGCAGACATCACAGTCGTGCACCAAATCATGGACGAAGTTGGGCTGCGAGTTCCCGTCCTGGCCAAGATTGAGAAGCCGCAAGGTGTCGACAATCTGGCCGAGATCATCGCAACTTTCGATGGAATCATGGTTGCCCGCGGTGACCTCGGTGTTGAACTTCCGATCGAAGAGGTGCCCCTCGTTCAAAAGCAGGCCATCGCAATGTGTCGCAACGCCGGGAAGCCAGTGATTGTTGCAACTCAGATGCTTGATTCGATGGTGACGGCGCGACGCCCCACCCGAGCTGAAGCCTCTGACGTGGCGAATGCAGTCCTCGACGGCACGGATGCGTTGATGTTGTCGGCCGAGACAAGCGTTGGTGACCATCCCGTCGTCGTCGTCGAGACGATGGCGCGCATCATCAGCCATGTTGAAGAGCAGAGTCTTGGACACTTCCGCGAAGTCGAGGAGATCCGGCTCGGTTCCACAGCCCGAGCCCTGACGAAGGCAGCCTGCCAAGTCGGTGAGGCAGTCCGCGCCACTCACCTCTGCACGTTCACCGAGACAGGTTTGACGACCCGTTTGGTTGCCCGTCATCGGTCGCCGATTCCGCTCGTTGCGTTTACTCCGAGTCAGCGTGTGCGCTCACAACTCGCCTTAGTCTGGGGAGTGGAAACCTTCTTGACACCCCATGCGCGCAGTACGGACGGAATGGTCGAACTCGTCGATCACGAGCTACTGCGGCTCGGGCGTAACCAGCCCGGTGACCGTGTCGTCGTCATTGCCGGAGTTCCACCCGGTATCGCCGGGACCACGAATGGAATGCGGGTTCACGTGATGGGTACCCAGGAGATCGACAAACCACGCCGGTAGCTGCGAGATTGCTGTGAGAGCGAGCGGCTGTGTAAGAAACCGCTGTGTAAGAAACCGCTGTAAAAGGAACCGCGGCAGCGGATTACTCCATGGCGCGGCGAGCCTCTGGATTGAGGACTCCCCACTGAATCAACTGTTCGGCAAGCAAGCTGGGGGACTCGTCATAGATCACAGCGAGTGTGCGCAGGTCATCTTGTCGAATCGACAAAATCCGACCGTTGTAGTCACCGCGCTGAGCTTGAATCGCCGCTGCGTAGCGGGCGAGCGGACCAGCCTTCTCGGCCGGTACTTGTCCGAGGCGTTCCAGGTCGAGGACCAGTCGTGGCGGCGGTTCAGCAGCGGGTGCCGGCGCAGCGTCGGGCAGGAGTTCAGATACGGGCACGCCATAGAAGTCAGCGAGCTCAGCGAGTTTTTGAACAGTGACGGCTCGGTCGCCGCGCTCATAGGAGCCAACCACAACGGCCTTCCAGCGGCCGCCGGAGCGCTCCTCAACGCCATGCAGGCTCAATCCCTGTTGCTGGCGAATTGCACGCAGCTTCGCACCTAACGCCTTCGCGTAGTCGCTGGCCATGCAGGGCTCCTCAGGCGTATCGGTCGGTTTGCGATCATGAGTCGTCGCGAGGCTGACGTTACGGAGCGTGACGACGGGTATGCAACTCGAACGTCTCAAATGGCCCGAAATCTTCCGCGATTCGCGATTCTTTATCGTTCTACCCCCAATTCGGCATGCTAACCCAAATCCCACCGGGGATTGAGCCGGATCGCGTGGAATGCACAGTGGGTCGCCGACAGTGCTCATCGGTCACACAGGTAGCCTCTTTCCTGGTTGTCAAACATCCTTTAATGTCCGTCCTGTGAGGCGGGGAAGGGAGTTCGCGCGTGACTACACCGCGGATTCGCACGGTCCTTGAGGCCGAAGATATCGATCGGGTCCTCACTCGAATCGCCCACGAGATTGTTGAACGCGCTAAGGGCGCGCAGGACCTCGTCTTACTCGGGATTCAGACCAGAGGCGTCCCGCTGGCCTACCGAATCGGGCAGAAGATCTCCGACTTCGAGAAGACGGACGTGCCGGTCGGCGCCCTGGACATCACGATGTACCGAGACGACCTGCGCCTACGGCCGGCCAGGGCGCTCGAGACAACGGACTTACCCGATGTCGGCATCGACGGACGCATCGTCGTCCTTATCGATGATGTGCTCTTCTCTGGGCGCACGATTCGAGCCGCGCTCGACGCACTGCAGGAGTTAGGTCGGCCTCGGGCTGTCCGGCTTGCCGTCCTCGTGGATCGAGGACACCGCCAGTTGCCGATTCGGGCGGACTACGTCGGCAAGAACTTGCCTACCTCACTTCAAGAGTCTGTCCGGGTTCGACTGCAAGAAGTTGATGGCGCAGAGAGCGTCACATTGTCTTCTGGCAGGACGGAGCCGACAGGTCCAGGCTCAACGGGTGGGGACGCGGCATGAACAAGCACCTACTGTCGTCCGCGGACCTCAATCGGGACGAGGCAATCCTTGTGCTGGATACAGCCGCACAACTCGCGCAGGTCGCTGATCGACCGGTCAAAAAGTTGCCCACCTTGCGCGGGCGGACTGTTGTCAATCTGTTCTTCGAGGATTCAACTCGGACGCGGATCTCGTTCGAGGCTGCAGCGAAGCGGCTATCTGCTGATGTCATCACGTTCAGCGCGAAGGGTTCCAGCGTCTCCAAAGGGGAGAGTCTGAAAGACACCGCACTCACGCTAGAGGCGATGGGCGCCGATGCGGTCATCATCCGCCACGGTTCGAGTGGGGCTCCGCACCGGTTGGCTAGTGCCGGCTGGATCAACGGGAGCGTCATCAATGCCGGCGACGGTACTCATGAGCATCCGACCCAAGCGCTCCTGGACGCCTACACCTTGCGGGAGAACCTCGCCGGTGGCGAAGGCGATTTAGCCGGCAAGCGCGTGACGATCGTCGGGGATGTCCTGCACAGTCGAGTGGCGCGGTCGAATGTGCTGCTGCTGTCCACTCTCGGAGCTGAGGTGACGCTTGTTGCTCCACCCACACTGCTGCCGGTCGGGGTCGAGAACTGGCCGTGTTCTGTCTCTTATGATCTGGACGCGTCGTTGCCGGACGCGGATGCCGTGATGATGCTGCGCGTTCAGCTTGAGCGGATGAGTGATTCCTACTTCCCGACCGCTCGGGAGTACAGCCGTCGCTACGGACTCAATCATCGCCGGATGGACATGCTCAGCGGGCAATCGATCGTGATGCATCCGGGCCCAATGAATCGCGGGATGGAGATTACTGCCGATGTGGCTGACTCCAAACGCTCCGTCATTGTCTCGCAGGTAGCCAACGGTGTCAGCGTCCGAATGGCCGTGCTCTACCTACTCCTGGGCGGCAGTTCGCCCGCCCAGGCAGCACCTTCCGAAGGGATCGATGTATGAGTCGGCTAGTCATCACGGGGGTCCGTCCGTTGGGCGCAGAGGCGGTTGACATCGTCGTTGATGGTCAGACGATCGCGGAGATCAATCCGAGCGGTTCAACCGCGACCGACGGTGCCAGGGTCCTTAAGGCCGATGGTCTGATCGCGCTGCCGGGCCTTGTCGATCTACATACTCATCTGCGGGAGCCTGGACGAGAAGATGCCGAGACCGTCGAGACGGGTACGCGAGCGGCCGCACTCGGCGGCTTTACCTGTGTCCACGCGATGGCCAACACTGAGCCAGTTGCCGACACCGCTGGTGTGGTGGAGCAGGTCTGGCGCCTCGGCACGCAAGCTGACTGGTGCGAAGTGCGTCCGGTGGGAGCTGTCACCCAGGGACTCAACGGCGTAAAGATGGCGGAACTCGGGGCCATGGCCTCATCGGCCGCTCACGTGCGGGTCTTCTCCGACGACGGCAAGTGTGTTGATGACGCCGTCATGATGCGCCGGGCCCTGGAGTACGTGAAGGCATTCGATGGCGTTATCGCTCAGCACGCGCAGGAGCCACGGCTGACCGAGGGCGCGCAGATGAATGAGGGGGAGCTCTCAGGCATCCTCGGGCTGCGCGGGTGGCCAGCTGTGGCGGAGGAAGCGATCATCGCCCGCGACGTTCTGCTCGCCCAGCACGTCGGAAGCCGCCTGCATATCTGCCATGTGTCAACGGCCGGCAGTGTGGAACTGATCCGCTGGGCGAAGTCCAAACGGATCGACGTCACGGCTGAGGTCACCCCCCATCATCTGCTGCTCACTGACGAGCTCGCGACGAGCTACGACCCATTCTTCAAAGTGAACCCACCGCTTCGAACCGCAGCAGATATCGAGGCGCTGCGGTTGGCGCTCGCCGACGGAACAATCGATGCCGTCGCGACCGATCACGCGCCCCACCCCTCTGAAGACAAAGAATGCGAGTGGGCTGCGGCCGCCTTTGGAATGCTCGGCCTAGAGACAGCACTGTCGGTCGTTATTGAGGCAATGGTTCGAACAGGTTTGTTGGATTGGGCGGGAGTAGCGGATCGCATGTCGACCCGACCCGCGCAGATCGGTCGTGTGGCGAACCAAGGCGGCACGCTGGCACCGGGGCAACCGGGGAACATCACGGTGATTGATCCGGATGTGACGTGGACCGTGCTGCCGAGCGAACTTGCCAGCCGCAGCCGCAATACGCCGTATCGAGAACGGGTACTGCCTGGTCGCGTTGTCCACACGATCTTTGGTGGCAGGCCGACCGTTGTCGACGGAAAGCTGGAGCGTAGGTAGCTGATGTTGCGCACCCTATTCGTCATCATCACGATCGCGATCATCGTCTTGATCTTTCGCTCCATGTGGCGTAGTTGGCAGCGCCGGGTCGTGAAGGGTGAGGTGATTCCGCAGCTTCCCGTCCCGCCCACGGGTCGTGACGCAGCAGAGGGTCCCCTGCTCTCGCTGGACTACGTGACGTACTTGGGCACCGTGACCGACGAACACTGGCTTGACCGGGTCGCCGCCCAAGGTTTAGGCGGGCGCGGCCCGACCGCCGTGGTGGTGCTCCCGCAAGGGCTCGTGATCGAGCGCGTTGGTGCCGCGACACATTTCATCCCGGCGTCGGCGATCAATGAGGTTGCCTTAGCCAAAGGGATCGCGGGACGGGTATATGGCGAGGATTCCGTGGTCGTGGTGAGCTGGACGTGGGGATCGACCCTCATGCACACCGGATTGCGGGTTGTCGACGAGGACTCTCGTCGTGCCCTCGTGAATACCTTGACACAATGGGGGCGTGGGCAATCGCCGGAATCGCGAGGCGCACAACGTCCCGCGGGACAAGATCCAGCGGGACAAGATTCAGCCGGGCAAAGGCCAGCGGGACAACCTGACGACGAACCACCCACTCCTGGAGGAGAAAAGTGAGTAGCTCAAGACGTATTCGTCGCGAACCCGGGTTGTTGGTGTTGGAGGACGGCCGCTCGTTTTGCGGAACGTCCTTCGGAGCGACCGGTTCGGCATTCGGAGAGGCTGTCTTCTCCACCGGGATGAGCGGCTATCAAGAGACCTTGACGGACCCTTCCTACCGCCGCCAGATCGTGGTCATGACAGCCCCACATATTGGCAACACGGGGATGAATGACGAGGACGCTGAGTCCTGTCAGATTTGGGTGAACGGCTTCGTGGTGCGAGACATTAGTCGGATCGCGAGCAACTGGCGTTCGCAGCGCACCCTGGAAGACGAGTTGCGCGATGCCGGAGTTGTCGGCGTCGGCGATATCGATACCCGAGCGCTCACCCGACACCTCCGCGATCGCGGAGCGATGCGCGCCGGAGTGTTCGGTGGGGACGCGGCGAAGATCGACCTTGCCGAACTAGTCGTGGCCGTCAAAGACAGCCCGTCGATGGTCGGCGCCGATCTCGCGGGTGAGGTGACGACGCGTGAGTCCTACACCGTTGAGGCGACGGTTCCTCGACTGTTCCGGGTCGCAGCGGTTGACCTTGGGATCAAGGGAATGACCCCGGAGATGATGGCGGCGCGGGGGATTGAGGTTGTCGTTGTGCCCTCAACCGTGACAGCGCAGGAGATCGCCGCGCTTGAAGTTGACGGGTTGTTTTTGTCCAACGGGCCAGGTGACCCGGCGACAGCCGATCACGCGGTTGGGCTCGTTGAGTGGGCGCTGGACAACAACCTGCCGGTATTCGGGATCTGCTTCGGGAATCAAATCTTGGGCCGCGCGCTGGGGTTCGCAACCTACAAGCTGCCATTCGGTCACCGGGGAATCAATCAACCGGTCATGGATTTGTCCACACGCAAGGTCGAGATCACCTCGCAGAACCACGGGTTCGCCGTCGATGCACCAATCGGCGAGGTCATTGATACCCCGTATGGCCGAGCTCAGGTGAGCCATGTCGGGCTTAACGACAACGTCGTCGAAGGAGTCGAGTGCCTGGACCGGCCAGCCTTCTCGGTCCAGTACCACCCCGAGGCCGCCGCCGGGCCGCACGATTCGGCATATCTGTTTGACCGCTTTGTCGCACTATTAGAAGCCAACCAACCTGCCAACGCTGGGAGGCGGTAGTCATGCCACGCAGAGCTGACATTAAAAGTGTGCTCGTCATCGGATCTGGGCCGATCGTGATCGGCCAGGCCTGTGAGTTCGATTATTCCGGGACGCAAGCGTGCCGCGTGCTACGCGAAGAAGGCATCAGGGTCATCCTCGTCAACAGCAATCCGGCCACGATCATGACCGATCCGGAGTTCGCCGACGCGACCTACGTTGAGCCGATCACGACGGAGATCATCGAGAAGATCATCGCTGCTGAGCGGCCGGACGCTGTGCTCCCCACCCTCGGTGGTCAAACCGCGCTCAATGCCGCCATCGAGCTAGACAAAGCAGGCATCCTGGAGAAGTACGGTGTCGAACTAATCGGCGCCCAAGTGGAGGCCATCGAAGCAGGCGAGAACCGCGAGAAGTTCAAAAAGATCGTCGCAACAATCGACATCCATGGCTACCAAGCGGAGTCTGCGCGCAGCGTTATCTGCCACACCATCGATGACTGCTTTGCCGGCGCCGAAGAGCTGGGCTATCCGATGGTCGTGCGGCCCTCGTTCACGATGGGTGGGGCCGGTTCGGGAATGGCGTATAACGCCACCGACCTTAAGCGGATTGCCGGAGCCGGGCTCGCAGCGAGCCCAACGGCGGAGATACTCTTGGAGGAATCCATACTCGGGTGGAAGGAGTACGAGCTCGAGGTCATGCGCGACAACAACGACAATGTCGTCGTCGTCTGTTCCATCGAGAATGTCGATCCCGTGGGTGTCCACACTGGTGACTCCATCACCGTGGCGCCGGCTCTGACGCTGACCGACCGCGAGTTCCAACGGATGCGCGATGTTGGGATTGACGTTATTCGCAAGGTCGGGGTGGAGACTGGTGGCTGCAATATCCAGTTCGCCATTGACCCCGATACGGGTCGAATGATTGTCATCGAGATGAACCCGCGAGTCTCGCGGTCATCAGCGCTCGCATCGAAGGCAACCGGATTCCCGATCGCGAAGATCGCCGCCAAGCTGGCGATTGGCTACACCCTCGACGAGATCCCCAACGACATCACGAAGAAGACCCCAGCAGCGTTTGAACCGACCTTGGACTACATCGTCGTTAAGGTTCCCCGGTTCGCTTTCGAGAAGTTCCCGAACACTGACCAGACCCTGACGACAACGATGAAGAGTGTCGGTGAGGCGATGGCGATCGGTCGCAACTTCACGGAGGCGTTGCAGAAGGCCCTGCGCAGCGTCGAGAAGCGTGGCGCAAGCTTCAGTTGGCCTGCGTCAAAGTCCGACGTCGACATTGACGACCTCCTCGCGCGGATGAAGGTGCCGACTGATGGGCGCCTCAACGAGGTTCAGCTTGCTCTGTGGGCGGGCGCTAGTAACGCCCAAGTCCACGACGCGTGCGACATCGATCCATGGTTCCTCGACCAGATAGAGCTGATCAACGAGATCGCCGACGAGATTCGTGACGCACCGGTGCTCGATGCCGAACTCCTGCGGATCGCCAAGCGACACGGCTTCTCTGATGTGCAAATCGCCGACCTCCACAGCACCGACCTGGCGCACTTCGCGCCTCTGGCGATCGCTGCGTTACGGGCCGAACTGGGGGTAAATCCGGTCTTTAAGACGGTTGATACCTGCGCCGCGGAGTTTGACGCATCCACCCCGTACTACTACTCGACCTACGACGAGGAATCCGAAGTCGCGTCGCGAGAGAAGCCCGCGGTCCTCATCCTCGGATCTGGACCAAACCGCATCGGTCAGGGCATCGAGTTCGATTACTCGTGCGTTCATGCCGCACTGACTCTGCGCGAGGCCGGCTACGAGACAGTCATGGTCAACTGCAACCCCGAGACCGTTTCCACCGACTACGACACGTCCGACCGGCTCTATTTCGAGCCGCTGACCGCTGAAGATGTGATGGCGGTCTACCACGCTGAGGTCGCGGCCGGACCCGTCGTCGGCGTCATTTGCCAGCTCGGAGGGCAGACTCCGTTGGGTCTGGCCCAAACTCTGAAAGACCAGGGCGTTCCTGTCGTCGGTACCTCACCGGAGGCAATCCACCTCGCAGAAGAGCGAGGCGCATTCGGTCGGGTTCTTGCCGAGGCGAACCTGCCCGCGCCCGCGCACGGACTCGCTAGCAGCTTCGAAGAAGCGACCCAGATTGCCGATCGAGTCGGCTATCCCGTGCTCGTTCGCCCATCCTATGTCCTTGGTGGGCGTGGAATGGAGATCGTCTACGACGAGACGATGATGGGGGACTACCTCGAGCGGGCGACGGAAGCCAGTCCCGAGCACCCCGTGCTCGTGGACCGGTTCCTTGACGACGCGATCGAGGTCGACGTCGATGCCCTCTACGACGGCCACGAACTCTTCCTTGGCGCCGTCATGGAACATATCGAAGAGGCAGGTGTGCACTCTGGAGACTCAGCGTGTGCATTGCCGCCGATCACCTTGAGCCAAACCGAGATTGAGCGCGTTCGCACCAGTACGGAGGCCATCGCCAAAGGGGTCGGCGTACGCGGACTGCTGAACGTTCAGTACGCGCTAGCGGGCGGCATTCTTTATGTGCTGGAGGCGAATCCACGTGCATCCCGCACGGTGCCATTCGTGTCCAAAGCCACAGGTGTTTCACTCGCCAAGGCGGCAGCCCGAATCGCGATGGGAGAGACGATCGCTGACTTGCGTAAGAACGGCGTTCTGCCCGAACAAGGCGACGGCGGGACGTTACCGTTGGGTGGTCCGATGGCCGTCAAGGAGGCTGTGTTGCCCTTCGCGCGGTTCCTCGGCGTTGACACTCTGCTGGGTCCGGAGATGCGCTCGACTGGCGAGGTAATGGGGATCGACGACGACTTCGGTACTGCGTTCGCGAAGTCCCAGATCGCTGCGTTCTCGTCCGGTCTTCCGACATCGGGGCGCGTCTTTGTGTCAATGGCTGACCGCGACAAACGCTCCATGGTCTTCCCGATTAAGCGCCTCGCAGATCTCGGCTTCGAGATCGCCGCCACCCCAGGCACCGCAGCGATTCTGGCCCGCCACGGCGTCAAGGCGACCGTACTGCGTAAGCACTTTCAGGGCACTGGCCCGAACGGCGAACCCACAACTATCGAGGCGATGGAAGCTGGCGAGATCGCGATGGTCGTCAACACGCCCTACGGAGTTGGCGGCCGCGTTGACGGCTACGAGATTCGCTCAGTCGCTGTTCGCCTCTGCATCCCGTGCATCACGACCGTTCAGGGTCTGTCGGCTGCAGTCGAGGGGATCGAGTCCCTCATGGCCGGGGAGATGGGCGTGCGCAGCCTGCAGCAACATGGCCACGACCTCGACCTGCTCCGGGCCGCTGAGCTTGCTGCCGCATCGGCGGCAGGGTCAACCGCGTGAGCGCGGGCTCAGAGACCGCGAGGACGGCGACGGGACCACTCCAGGTGCGCGGGGAGATCCTCACGGTTAGGCGGGCTGGGGACTACTTTGTCATCGTCTTTGCCGCCCCCGGAGTTGCCGAACGAACTCGACCCGGTCACTTCGCGGCCGTCGCTGTCGGAGGACACCCCACCGCGATGCTCCTTCGTCGGTCCTTCTCGATCCACCAAGTCGACACTTCCGGGGCCATGGGCGGAACGGTCGAGATCGTCGTCGATGCGCACGGTCCAGGGACCAAATGGTTGGTTGAGCGCAAACCAGGTGACTCGATTAATGTCATCGCACCGCTCGGACGACCGTTCTCGCTACCGAAAGAACCCGTCGCGTGTGTCCTGGTCGGAGGCGGATACGGATCCGCGCCGCTGTTCATGTTGGCGGACCGCCTGCGTGAGCGGGGCTGCCGCGTCGATCTCGTCCTCGGCGCTGCCACTGCCTCCAAGCTCTTTGGCGTCGTGGACGGCCGACGTATGGCGTCATCTCTGCACGTCACGACCGATGATGGCTCGATGGGCACGAAGGGCCGTGTCACCGCCGTCCTCGACCGGATTTTGGATGACTACGACGGTCAGGTGATCTACGGCTGTGGCCCAATGCCAATGTTGGCGGCAATCGCCGGAATCGCGCAGCAGCGAGGGATCGCGAGCCAGACCGCGGTCGAAGAGGCAATGGCCTGTGGTGTTGGCGTCTGTATGACGTGTGTTCTGCCAGTTATCGGTGCCGACGGTGTGACCCGGATGGTTCGGTCGTGCACGGACGGCCCGGTGTTCTTCGGCGAGGATGTGCGCTGGGCGGACGTCGGAACCGTTCCCGACGATTGTCTCGGGGCACCAGTCGTGAGCCAACAGGGTGGCAAATAGTGACGAACTCCGTAGATATGCGCGCGAACCTCGCTGGGGCCGTGCTCGCGTCGCCGATCTTGACCGCCTCTGGTTGTGCTGCAGCAGGACGCGAACTTGACCGGTTCTTCGATATCACCGAGATCGGTGCGGTCGTGACCAAAAGCATCATGTCGGCGCCACGCTCCGGCCGGGCAACGCCGCGGATGGCTGAGACGCCCGCTGGGATGCTGAACTCCATCGGTCTCCAAGGTCCCGGGATCGAAGAGTTCATCGCTAAGGACCTCGCGTGGCTACGCCAGCGTGGTGCGCGGACTGTTGTCTCGATCGCGGGCGGTTCGGTGAACGAGTTCGCTGAGCTCGCGGCTCGGTTGCGGCACGAAGAAGGGATCTCGGCGATCGAGGTCAACATCTCGTGCCCGAATGTCGAGAACCGCGGCCAGGTTTTTGCCTGCGATCCGATGTCCGCCAGTTCGGTCGTTCACGCGGTCCGCCGCAACACCAGCACGCTCATGCCGATCTTCGCCAAACTCTCACCAGACGTCACCGACATCGCCGATATCGCGCGCTCCTGCGTCGCCGCGGGCGCTGACGGCCTCTCGATGATCAACACCACCCTCGGCATGGTGATTAACACCGACACGATGCGACCGGCCCTCGGCGGGATCACCGGCGGACTATCCGGCCCAGCGATCCGCCCGATGGCGGTGCGGTGTGTCTGGCAGGTGCGTCAAGCGTTGCCCGACACCCCGATCTTGGGGATGGGTGGGATCGCGACCGGCCTGGACGCGTTGCAGTTCCTGCTGGCCGGCGCGAACGCAGTGAGTGTGGGGACCGTCGTATTCAACGACCCGTCGGCGCCGATGCGGATCCAGCAGGAGTTGGCCGCAGCCCTGGCCGATCGGGGATTCGCCAGCGTTGCCGATGCGATCAACTACGCCCACCGTGAGCAGGAGTAGACCAGTGCCCAACGCCCGCCCGCCGATCGCCGTTGCTCTTGACGTTGCCGATTTAGCGACCGCCCGCACTCTGGCCTCGAGTCTCGGCGATAGCGTCGCCTGTCTCAAGATTGGGCTGGAGACGTATCTACGCGACGGCTCAGCTGGCGTCGTCGACATCATGACCGCCGCGGGTCCCGGCACCGAACTCTTCCTCGACCTCAAACTCCACGACATCCCGAACACCGTCGCCGGAGCAGCTCGCTCGGTTGCCCATCTGCGCCCCGCCCTGCTGACGGTCCACGCAGGCGGCGGCCCGCAGATGATCGAGGCGGCGGTGCACGCACTACCCGATACGCAGATCACTGCCGTCACGATCCTCACGTCGATGTCGGCCCAAGACTTAGCTGCGGTCGGTATGGTCGGCGAGCCGATTGAGGCCGTCGTCCGGCTCGCTCAACTGGCGGTCGATGCAGGTGCCACCGCGTTGGTTTGCTCCCCACTCGAGGTGGCGGCAGTCCGCGCGGCGGTCGGTCCGCACATCCGCCTCGTGACACCCGGCGTGAGGCCCGCGGGCAGCGCTGTCGGAGACCAACAACGAGTGGCCACCCCCGAGCAAGCGGTCGCCGACGGCGCTGACCTCTTGGTCATTGGACGCCCAATTACCGGTGACGCAGACCCTGCTGCGGCGGCTCGCGCGATCGGCGATTCCCTGTCGTAAGGGGGCCACGATCGCCAGCACCTACCTATTCGATGAGGTGCCACCCTCAAGCACGATGGAGGACAAGCGTTGCGTTGAGCTCAAATGGGCTCACCTGGTGCTAACTTCTGCCAACGTGGCACCCCCTCCTTTGACTCCGGCCCAGCGGGCGGATGCGGCGGTGCGAGCAACCGCCGCACGCCGGACCCGTGCCGCGCTGCGAGCAGATTTGAAGGCGGGTCGACTGCGAGTCTCCGATGTGATCATCCGTGCGGAGAGCGATGAGGCGGTGGCGAAACTCAAAGTCGTGACATTGCTGGAGGCGCTGCCTGGCGTCGGAAAGACCAAGGCAGCAGCCATTATGGACAAGAATACGATTGCCCTCTCACGCCGAGTGCGGGGGCTGGGCCCACACCAGCGCGACGCCCTCACGCGGCAGTTCGGTTGAGTTCGTTGAGTAGATCAGGGGAGCCTGTTGTGGCTAGTGCACAGAGCAACGTGCAGAGCAATGATCCGGTCGGCAGCCTGGTGGTTGTCGCGGGACCGTCCGGGGTAGGGAAGTCCACCGTCGTCAGGAAGGCTGTCGAGCTAGCTCCGGAGGTTTGGCTCTCAGTGTCGGCCACGACTCGCTCACCGCGTTCCGGAGAACACAATGGTGTCGACTATTTGTTCTTAAGTGACGAGGAGTTCGAGAGCCTCAGAGACGAGGGTGGGTTCCTTGAGTCCGCCACTTTTGCCGGTAATCGATACGGAACGCCCCGAGGATCTGTTGCGGATCGACTCGCTGATGGTGTTGATGTCTTACTGGAGATCGACCTCCAAGGGGTGCGCCAGGTGAGGGAGGCGATGGGTGCGGCGCCGAATGTGTCGACCGTGTTTATCGCGCCACCGAGTTGGGAGGTGCTGCGGGATCGATTGACATCGCGAGGCACCGAAGACGAGGCATCTGTGGCCCGTCGGCTGGCCGCCGCACGCGTAGAATTAGCAGCCCAAGACGAGTTCGATTCGGTCATCGTGAACGCGGATGTGGAGCAGGCAGCGAGGGAGTTGCTAGCATGGGTTAGCTCCACCAGCACCTGAGACGTTTCCTTGCTGGCAGCGACCAAGCGATGTGTTCCGCGTCGTGGCAACAACTTTGGAAGGAATCGCAGTGGCAACTGCTCCAGATCCGCAGGGCATTACCGATCCGCCGATCGATGAATTGCTCGACAAGACAGACTCGAAGTACTCGCTGGTGATTTACGCAGCCAAGCGCGCACGTCAGATCAACGCTTACTACTCACAACTCAGTGAAGGCATGCTGGAGTACGTCGGCCCGCTCGTTGAGACCCACCTACAAGAGAAGCCACTGTCCATCGCCCTGCGCGAGATCGATGCTGGCTTGCTTTACTCGGAGCCGATCGACGGCGCAGTCGAGAAGGTCCGGACCTGAGCCAGCACATAGTTCTTGGTGTAGGCGGCGGTATCGCCGCCTACAAGTCGTGCGAACTTCTTCGCCGACTAACCGAGGCTGGTCACGACGTTCGTGTCGTACCGACCGAGGCCGCCCTGAACTTCGTGGGCCGCTCGACCTGGGAAGCTCTCTCAGGTAATCCCGTGACAACCACGGTCTTCGACAATGTCGATGAGGTTGCCCACGTTCGAATCGCGCAGCACGCGAAACTTGTGGTGATCGCTCCCGGGACCGCGGATCTGCTCGCGCGGATGGCCGCGGGCCGTGCCGATGATCTCCTGACATCGACGTTACTGATGGCGACGTGCCCGGTTATCGCGGTGCCCGCCATGCATACCGAAATGTGGCGTCACCCCGCCACCGTCGCCAACGTCGAGACGCTGCGACGCAGAGGGATTCGCGTCATCGATCCCGCGGACGGTCGGCTCACCGGAGCAGACAGTGGTCCCGGTCGACTCCCCGAACCGAGCGCCATCGCGGAGATCTGCGAGGCGGTACTTGCCCGCGACGCGGCGGCGCAGGACCTCGATGGCGTGCGAATCACGATCTCAGCCGGGGGTACGCGAGAGCCAATCGATCCGGTTCGATACCTAGGCAATCGATCTAGTGGGCGCCAAGGCTGGGCACTCGCCGCGGCAGCTGTCGCGCGCGGCGCGATCGTCACCGTCGTCGCAGCCAACGTCGATTCCGCTGACCCAGCGGGAGCAAATATCACTCGGGTCAAGACCTCCGAGGATCTTCACAAAGCGATGGTTGAGGGTTCCCGCGACGCAGATGTTGTCATCATGGCTGCCGCCGTTGCCGACTTCCGTGCCCGAGATATCGCGGCGACGAAGATTAAGAAGTCAAACTCAGGCGAGGGCATCACGCTAGATCTGGAACGCACGACCGATGTGCTCGCTGAGCTCGGTGCGGCCAGGTCGGATCGACGCCCGATCCTCGTGGGATTCGCGGCTGAGACCGAGCCCGACGAGGGAGCCCTCATTGACCTCGCGCAGGGGAAGCTGCGAGCGAAGGGTGCCGACCTCATTGTTGCGAACGAGGTCGGCATCGATCGAGGCTTTGAGGAGTCAGACAATCAAGCCGTCATCGTCTCGGCGGACGGGGTTGTCAGTCGAATCGGTCGAACAAGCAAGTTCGGCGTTGCGAACGGGGTCTTGGATGCAGTTTCACACCTGCTCTAGCGCGTCGGCCCTGATCGCGAAGATTGTCCCTGGTTAGGCTGTCACCTCGGGTTCCCAGCTTTGCGTACTAGCCAGTTTGGCGTAACTAGCGCTCTCAATACTCCACGAGTCAACTGCGAAAGGTTCATCACTATGTCGGGTCGTTTGTTCACCTCAGAGTCCGTTACCGAGGGTCATCCAGACAAGATGGCTGATCAGGTTAGCGATGCCATCCTTGATGCGATGCTCGCTGACGATCCGGCCAGCCGTGTTGCAGTTGAGACCCTCTTTACGACCGGGCTCGTCGTTGTTGCCGGTGAGGTCACAACCTCAACGTGGGTGGACATCCCGGAGATCGTTCGCCAAAAGGTCCTTGAGATCGGCTACGACAGTTCCGAGAAGGGCTTCGACGGCGCTTCTTGCGGTGTCCAGATCGCAATCGGCAAGCAGTCACCCGATATCGCTCAAGGCGTTGACGACGCCTTCGAAGAGCGGACCGAAGGTTCACACGATCCGCTGGACCTCCAGGGTGCCGGTGACCAGGGCCTCATGTTCGGCTACGCCAGCAACGACACTCCCGAACTCATGCCACTGCCGATTGCATTGGCCCATCGCCTGGCCAAGCGCCTCGCATCAGTGCGCCATAAGGGTGAGATCGGCTACCTGCGTCCCGATGGCAAAACCCAGGTCACGATCGAATACGACGGTGACAAACCCGTCCGTGTTGACACCGTTGTCCTCTCAACTCAGCACGCAGCCGATATCGACCTCGACACCTTGCTCGCGCCAGACATTCGCGAACTGGTTGTCGATCCAGAACTCGAACAACTCGACATTGATACGTCCGGCTACCGGTTGCTGGTTAACCCCACCGGCAAGTTCGAGATCGGCGGCCCAATGGGCGATGCCGGTCTCACCGGACGCAAGATCATCGTCGACACCTACGGCGGAATGGCTCGCCATGGTGGGGGAGCGTTCTCGGGCAAGGACCCGTCGAAGGTTGACCGTTCTGCCGCCTACGCGATGCGCTGGGTTGCGAAAAACGTTGTTGCGGCTGGTCTGGCGACTCGGTGCGAAGTTCAGGTCGCCTACGCCATCGGCAAAGCGCGCCCCGTCGGCTTGTTCGTCGAGACCTTCGGTACCGGGGTTGTGCCCGACGCGAGAATCCAGGATGCCGTCAACGAGGTGTTCGACCTGCGTCCCGCCGCAATCATCGCCGACCTCGATCTGCGCCGCCCGATCTACAGTCAGACGGCTGCCTACGGCCACTTCGGTCGTGAGGATCAAGGCTTCACGTGGGAGCGCAAAGATCGTGTTGACGCGCTGCGCACGGCCACCGGAATCTAGTCCCGTAGTTCTGCGGCCAGACGGTGGACCAACTCCCACTGGACGACGGGACTCCCGACCCTGGATTTGATCCGGCTCCAGCGGTAGGAACGAGCAAGCGTGGGCGAGCTAAACGCCCGACCAAATCGCCACGCCCTACCAATCCGAGGCGCCCCACCAAGGCGAAGAAGGATGCTGTCCTCGCGGACGTCGATCCCATCGCTGCGGTGATTGTCGACGTCAATGTTGCCAGCCTCGACCACACCTTCGACTACCTCGTTCCGGAGAAACTGGCTGACGCCGCGGTCCCGGGCGCGAGAGTCCGGGTGCGCTTCGCTGGACGCCTGGTCGACGGCTACATCTTGGCTCGTCGGGCAGAGTCCGAGCACGAAGGGCGCCTGGCCGCGCTGAACCGAGTGCTCGGTGGGCAGGTCCTGACCGACGAGGTCGCCTCATTGGCCCGGTTGGTCGCCGATCGGTACGCCGGGACGATGTCGGAGGTCCTGCGCGATGCAATCCCGCCACGACACGCGGCAACCGAGAAGGCGAACGTGCAGGCCGCGTCAGCGGATGCCGTCAACCGAGATCCCGACCCGCAAGATCCCAACCCGCAAGAGAACCCTGTTGCGGAGCCTACTTTTGCGGCCTGGCCGGATTACAGCGGGTCTGATGCACTTCTCCGGCGACTTCGCGCTGGTGACCAAGCGCGAGTGTCGTTGACCGTTGCGGCAGTCGACGACCCGGCCGTCATGCTGGCCGATCTCGCCGCGGCTGCGAGCGGACCGGTCGTCGTTGTGGTTCCCAATGTCGGTGACCTGGCGCGATTCGAGCCAGTGTTGCGTGAGCGCTTCCCCGACGACCTCGCGGTTCTCTCAGCGGCGGACACCCCGGCGACCCGCTACCGGCAGTTTCTGGCGGTGTGTGGCGGCCAGCGGACCGTCGTTCTCGGAACCCGCTCGGTGGTATTTGCGCCCGTGGCTGACCCAGCACTCATTGTGGTTTGGGACGATTCCGACGATTCCCTCGTTGAGCCGCGCGCCCCGGGCTGGCATGCCAGGGAAGTCGCTGCGCTGAGGTCGATGGAGACGTCAGCATCGCTAGTAATTGCCGGTCACTTCCAAAGTGTCGAGGCAGCTCGGATGGTGTCTCGCGACTGGTTGCAACCGATCCACGCCGACCGAGCCCGACGGCAATCGGGCGCGAGAGTCTCGACGCTGGCGAATGCACGAGGTGGGGATCCGACGGCGAATACTCGAATCCCTCAGTTTGCCTGGCAGGTCCTGCGAAACGGTTTGCGCCACGGCCCCGTTCTGGTCCAGGTCGGACGGGGTGGCTACCTGCCAACCGTTGCCTGCCAAGAATGTCGGACGGTCGCAAAATGTGAGGCCTGCACAGGCCCGCTTGGCTTGGCAGCTGTTGGTTCGCAGCTGGCATGTCAGTGGTGTGGGAACGCAGTCGCGGACTTCCATTGCGCTGAATGCGGGGCGCGCGAGTTGCGGGCCGTGCGCCTCGGTAGTCATCGCACTGCCGAGGAGCTACAAGCAGCGTTCCCTGACGTCACGGTGCGCGTCAGTGGCAGTGATACCGGGGTTATCCGGTCGGTCCCCTCCGAGTCACACATCGTCGTTGCGACGGTGGGAGCTGAGCCCGTCGCCGACGGTGGGTACGACGCGGCACTCTTGTTGGACGGGAACGCGATGTTGGCCCGAGCCGATCTACGCTCCGAGGAGCAGGCCGTGCGTCGCTGGTTCAATACCGTCGCTCTGGTTAAGTCAGCTGACGATGGGGGAGCGGTCGCCGTGACAGCCGATCCCACACACAGAGGCGTGCAGGCACTCGTACGGGCAGATCCGACCGGCTGGGCGCTTCGCGAGCTCGCTGACCGTGAGGCCACCGGACTGCCCCCGGTGAGCCGCGCGGTCGTCGTTTTCGGGGCGCCCGGTGCCGTTGGCGCGTTCTTGCGGATCTGCAAACCGAAGCCGACCTGGCGGGTGCTCGGGCCGACCTTGGTGGAGCCCGGCGATGAGGACGGTGAAGTTCGGGTCGTGGTGCTCGCGCCGATTCAAGATGGCGCTCTGCTGGCATCGCAGGCCAAGCTCGCGTTGACGACCGTGCCCGCCGTGACCGACGGACTACGCCTTCGGCTACGAATCGACCCAACAAGCATCCTTGGGTGATGCGTAGACTGGCCCATGATTGGCGTCTTTGCCAGATACTCCCAGAGCCTAGTCTCAGAGCCTTGTCCCAGAGCCTTGTCCCAGAGCCAAGTCTCAGAGCCAAGTCTCAGAGCCTTGTCCCAGAGCCGCCAATCCTTCCGAAGCCAGTTGCCCGCGCGAACAGAGGAATGATCCGTGACTGCCCAACCGATCCGGCTCTTTGGCGATCCGGTGCTGCGTTCTCCCGCCGCACCAGTTGAGACCTTCGACAAGGAGTTGCGAGTACTCGTCAAGGATCTCACCGACACGATGCATGCGGCTCCAGGCGCCGGCCTGTCGGCGAATCAGATCGGGGTATCGCTGCAGGTCTTTACCTACGACATCGATGGCGTTGTCGGCCATCTCGTCAATCCTGATCTGGACCTGTCTGACGAGGAGCAAGATGGACCCGAGGGTTGCCTGTCTCTGCCGGGCATGGTCTTTGACACACCGCGCGCACTGCGGACAGTGGCCAAGGGATTCAACATGCATGGTGAACCGGTAGAGATCGTTGGCAATGGACTATTAGCTCGATGTGTCCAGCACGAGACTGACCACCTGCAAGGCGTGTTGTTCATTGATCGGCTTCCCCCAGCGGAGCGGAAGAAGGCGATGAAGGAGATCCGTAACTCGGAATGGTTCAGCGCGGAGCCTCCGATTGTGAAGATTAACCCCCACCAGTTTGATCGGTGGTTTTAAGCGCCGTGCGCATCGTATTTGCTGGTACCCCGGAGCCCGCGTTGCCAAGTCTGGCCGCGCTCATCGATTCCCACCACGACGTCGTCGCCGTCATCACCCGGCCTGATGCACGGTCAGGACGAGGCCGCTCGTTGAAGATGTCGCCGGTTGCCGAGCTCGCAACAGAACACGGGATCGAGATCCTCCGCCCGGAATCGGCCCGTGATCTGGAGTTCGCTGTGCAGCTTGCCGCACTGGAACCCGACGCCTGTCCCGTTGTCGCCTATGGGGCGTTACTCCCGCAACCGATTCTGGACATCCCCAAGTACGGCTGGATTAATCTTCACTTCTCGCTGCTTCCAAGTTGGCGCGGAGCGGCCCCCGTTCAACACAGCATCTGGCATGGCGACGACATCACCGGCGCGACTACCTTTCTGCTCGACGCGGGGATGGACACCGGCCCGGTATTCGGGACCGTGACTGCCGCCATCACTCGAACCACGACGGCTGGAAGTCTGCTCCAGGAACTGTCTGAGTCCGGCGCGAACCTCCTGCGCCAGACGATCGATGGACTAGAAAGTGGATTACTCAACTCACAGCCGCAACCCTGGGATGGCGTCAGCCTCGCCCCCAAGATCACCGTCGATGATGCGCGCATCGATTGGACCCATCCGGCGCTTGCGGTCGATCGAATGATTCGTGCGTGCACGCCGGGGCCGGGTGCGTGGACCACCTGGGGAGACGAGCGAGTGAAGCTCGGCCCGGTGGCGATAGCTGCTCAAGAATTCCCTGATCCGATTCGACCCGGAGAGTTGCTCGTGACGAAGCGGTCTGTATTCGTGGGCACGGCATCACAACCCGTTGAGTTGGTTCTCGTGAAGCCACCAGGTAAGCGTGAAATGTTGGCAGGGGACTGGGCCCGTGGTGCACGGCTATCAAGTGGAGAGCTGTTTTCGTGACCAACGACTCGGACAAGAACTCACGCAAACCCAACAGCAGTTCCGGAGGCCAGTCTCGGCATAGGCCAGGTGGCGATTCGCGCAACAGTTCACGCGGTAGTGACTCACGCGGTAGCAGTTCACGTGGCAGCGATTCGCGTAAAGGTTCAGCGCCTGGTCGCAGCCGGTCGGCAGTGGATCGGCGACCTCCGGCCGAGGCAGGAGAGCCCGCCCGGCGTGCCGCCTACGACGTGCTGCACGAGGTTGGCGCTGGCGGTGCGTACTCCCATGTCGCGCTCCCGACAGTCCTGGCGGACTACGAGCTCGATCCCCGCGACGCGGCGTTCGTCACTGACGTGGTCAACGGAACATTGCGACACCAGATCACGTTGGACGCAGTCATTGCGGCCTGTACTGATCGGCCGCTCGCGAAACTCGATCCGCGGGTGCTGGACGTCTTGCGCATCGGCGCCTATCAACTCCTGATCGCCGATACCGATGACTATGCCGCCGTCAACACCTCCGTCAACCTGGCCCGATCGGTCAGCGGGCCGGGGCCTGTAGGCCTGGTCAACGCCGTCCTACGCAAAGTCAGCACGAAGACCCTCGATGAGTGGTTACCAACCGTGACCAGTGGGAAGGATGCCGCGCAAACCCGCAGCATCACCATGAGTCACCCGACGTGGATCGTCTCGGCCCTGACCGACGGTCTTGGTCGCGAGCGCGCAGGCGAGATCGACGACCTGCTCGCCACGAACAACCTGCCGCCAAAGGTCACGCTTGTCGTCCGTCCTGGGCTTGCCGACGTTGATGAGCTCCTCGCAGCCGGAGCGACGCCCGCGATGTACAGCCCATATGGAGCAATCGCGCCGAGCGGCAAACTCAATGCGATCGATGCAGTCCGGCAGCGTCGAGCTGGGGTCCAAGATGAGGGAAGCCAGCTAGTCGCGATTGCGCTCGCGACCGCACCAGTCGAGGGCCCGGAATCGACCTGGCTCGATATGTGTGCCGGTCCCGGCGGCAAGTTCGCTCTGCTGGCCGGACTTGGAGCCGAGCGAGATATTTCGACTGTGGGCCTCGAACTACACCCTCACCGAGCGGAGCTCATCAGGCGTTCAACCCGCGATGTCCCCGGTGCCGCTGGGGTAGTGGTCGGAGATGGACGTCAAGCTCCCATCCGTCCGGGGGTCGATCGGGTTCTGCTCGACGTTCCCTGTACCGGATTGGGCTCGCTACGTCGCCGACCGGACCTGCGGCATCGTCGTTCCCCAGGCGATATCCCGCCGTTGGTGCAACTTCAGCGGGAACTCCTCAACGCTGCCCTCGACCTGGTCCGCGACGGTGGCGTCGTCGGCTACGCAACCTGCTCGCCGCATATCGCCGAGACCGACCTCATCATCTCCTCGGTCCGCAAGAAGCGCAGTGATGTCGTCGTCGAGGATGCGCGCGACTTGTTTCCCGGGGTGCCGGAACTTGGCGACGGGCCCTACGTCCGCCTCTGGCCCCATATCCACGGGACGGACGGCATGTTCTTTGCCCTGCTGCGTAAACGGTCCTTAGGGGACTAGCCTGCACGTGTGGACGTTCAAATCTCACCCAGCATCCTGTCGTCGGACTTCTCGTACCTAGCCAAAGAATGCGCGGCCGTTTCGCCCGCCGCGGATTGGCTACACGTCGACGTGATGGACAACCATTTCGTCCCGAACCTGACGCTAGGTTTGCCGATCGTTGAGTCGCTACTGAAGCATGTGACGACGCCGATTGATTGCCACCTGATGATCAGCGATCCGGATCGCTGGGCACCCGCCTACGCGGAGGCCGGGGCCGGGAGCGTTACTTTCCACGTAGAGGCTGCCCGCGCGCCTATCCGCCTTGCCCGAGAGATCCGCCGAGCCGGTGCTAGAGCCGGGATGGCCCTAAAGCCAGCGACCGGCATCGACCAGTACGCCGACATCCTCCCCGAACTCGACATGCTCCTACTGATGACCGTCGAGCCCGGCTTTGGCGGTCAAAAGTTCCTTGACGTGGTCGTCCCAAAGATTCGGCGCGCTCGGGAACTACTTGGCCCAGAGTCCGATATTTGGTTACAGGTAGACGGCGGGATCGGTCTGGAGACAGTCGAGATCGCTTCCGAGGCCGGAGCGAACGTGTTCGTCGCCGGATCCTCCGTCTACGGAGCCGACGACCCCATCGAAGCAATCAACAAGATCCGTTCGGCTGCCCAAGCATCACAACCGAGTTGACCACGTAGCGGCCGTCACTCTTTGGCACTTCACGGGGAGTTGTGAAGGTTGTTCACCCCGACGCCTAGAGCGCTGCAGCGACTTCAGTGCCCTGCTTGATGGCGCGCTTGGCATCGAGTTCGACCGCGACATCCGCCCCGCCGATCACCTGAACGGGAACTGACGCGGATTCTAGTCCGGCCAGCAGTTCGCGCTGGGAATCCTGCCCGGTGCAGACAACGATCGTCTCGACATTCATCACCACGGGCTGGTCATCGATGATGACGTGCAGGCCGTCGTCGTCGATGTGCTGGTAGGTGACGCCGGGCACCATCCGAACGTTGCGCTTCTTCAACTCGGCCCGGTGGATCCAGCCGGTCGTCTTACCCAGGCCTCCGCCGACCTTGCTGTGCTTTCGCTGCAAGAGCGTCACGTCACGCGCTGGCTGGTCCAACTGGACGTGAGTCAGTCCACCACGTTCTTCGTAGCTCGGATCGATACCCCATTCCTCGTAGAAGCGTTGCGGAGTGACGGTCGCGCTTGGCCCCGACTGAGTGAGGTACTCGGCGACGTCGAAGCCGATTCCGCCCGCTCCCATGATCGCGACAGAGGCGCCGACAGGCACATGATCGCGCAGCACATCGAGGTAGGTGACGACCTTCGGGTTGTCGATCCCCGGTACGTCGGGAATCCGAGGCAGGACCCCCGTTGCCAGGACGACTTCGTCGAAGTCGGTCAAATCGTCGACTCCGACCCGCGTGCCCAACACTATTGTGACTCCAGCGTCTTGTAACGCAACGCGGAAGTACCGAAGAGTCTCGTGAAACTCTTCTTTGCCGGGGATCTGGGCCGCGTAGTTGAACTGGCCACCAAGGTGATCGTCTGCTTCGAACAACGTGACGTCGTGTCCGCGCTGGGCGGCTGTCACGGCGCACGCGAGTCCGCCTGGCCCGGACCCAACGACGGCAATCCGTCGCCGCGCGGGAGTCGGATCGATCGTCAGAATCGTCTCGTGGCAGGCGCGCGGATTCACGAGACACGACGTGATCTGCAGACTGAAGGTGTGGTCCAGGCACGCCTGGTTGCAGCCAATACACGTATTGATCCGGTCGGACTGCCCGGCGACCGCCTTGGCAACGAAGTCAGGATCGGCGAGGAATGGCCGCGCCATCGACACCATGTCTGCCTGCCCGTCGGCCAGTACCTGCTCAGCTACTTCAGGAGTATTGATCCGGTTGCTGGTAATCAGGGGGATGGACACCTTGCCTTTGAGTTGTTCCGTCACCCAGGTGAAGGCGGCCCGGGGGACACTCGTGGCGATCGTGGGAATCCGCGCTTCATGCCAGCCGATTCCAGTGTTCAGGATCGTGGCCCCGGCCGCCTCAATCGCCTGGGCGAGGATGATGACTTCTTCAAGCGTCGATCCGTCCTCCACGAGGTCGAGCATCGACAGTCGGAAGATGATGATGAAATCGTTACCAACTTGCTCGCGAACCCGGCGGACGATCTCGATCGCGAACCGCGTGCGGTTCTCGTATGCCCCACCCCACTCATCAGTTCGCTTGTTGGTGCGCGCGGCGATGAACTCGTTGATCAGGTAGCCCTCTGACCCCATGATCTCAACGCCGTCGTAGCCAGCATCCTGAGCTAGGGCGGCGCAGTTCACGAAGTCGTCAATCGTTCGCTCGACGTCAGCGCTCGTCATCTCGTTCGGCGGGTACGGGGAGATGGGCGCCTGCAGGGGACTGGGCGCAACCAACTCCGGGTGGTACGCATACCGGCCAAAGTGCAGGATCTGCATCGCGATCCGTCCGCCAGCCTCGTGAACGGCATCGGTAACGATCCGGTGTGGTGCGGCTTCTTCCGGCGTGGACAGCTTCGCACCGCCAGGATAGGGCCGGGCTTCGTCGTTCGGGGCGATCCCACCGGTCACGATCAGCGCCACGCCGCCACGGGCACGTTCGGCGTAGAACGCGGCCATTCGCTCGAATCCGTTGTCAGCCTCCTCCAGCCCAACGTGCATCGACCCCATGAGAACGCGGTTGGGCAGTGTGACAAAACCGAGGTCTAGTGGCTCGAGTAGATGCGGGTAGAGGGCACTGCCTAGCTGGGATTGCGTCACGTATTGCTCCTTGCTTGAGGTCTGATCTGCCTGCCTATCATCGCAGCGCACCTCGACCGGTTTGCGGGGCACTTGGCAACAGTTGTAGGAGTCGCTATGTCGAAGGCGCTACGGACCCGCTAGGTAGTCCGGTGCGAACCTAAGAAACGACGCGTTCTTCGTAATTTGCACCTGCTGGGCATCTGCTTTGCGTGCGAGATTCGAATGCGCCTATCCGCCGCGCATCCTCCATCGGCAGACCGATCAGTACCGGGCGGCGATGCTCTCCTGCCCGACGCTGATCACTGTGCCGGATTGTCGATGAGCCCTACTGATAGATGTCTTTACGGTGCCCAGCGTGGATAGCCAGAACAGTGAGTGTGTCGTCGGAGATATCGACGATGATTCGCCAGTCACCTAACCGGTAGCGCCACAAGTCACCGAGTTCGGACCCGCGCAATGCTTGGTCAAATTGGCGGGGGTCATCGGTTCCGGCAATGCGTTCGGTCAGGAATGCGAGGATACGCCGAGCGATTTGCCTGTCTAGCTTCGTGAGGTCGCGAGCGAAGCTGTCTGTGTAGCTAACCTGATACGTCACAGCCCGTACTCAGCGGCGAGATCTGCTAGTGGGTGCACATCGTCTTTGCCTGCCCGGAGCGCTTCTAGCCGCTTCTCACCCAGGTAGGTGTCTTCCAAGTCGTCGATATGAGCCAGCAGGGCCTCCCTGGCGTAGAAAGACTTTGAGCGCCCTGTGTTCTTGGCTAGCAGCGCTAGCCGTTCCTCAACTTCTTCGGGTACCCGAACCGACAACATGACTAAGCTCCCTCCGTCGTCATACAAGTATGACACGTCCTGGCTGTTTGGATCGCCCTGGTAAACGACTTGGTCACCCCCTATCGACGTGACTTGGCGGGGGACCGGTTCCGGTTTCCCGCCTTTTTCAGTAATCTACAGAGATGCACTTCTGAACTATCGGGGGTAGGTCTAACCACCGTCTGGCGTGTGCGAACGCGGCCTCCGGATCGAAGGTCGGTACGCCATCGTCGTCGCTGAGGCGTCGCACGGACTCATTCAGGTACTCGTGGTCGAGTTCGACGGGAGCGGTGCCTGGTAGACGACCAGTTTGATCGTCGACAGCTCCGTCAAGGAGCGCGGCGCAGGCGTACGCAAGCGCGATAGCGTGTTTGCACCAATCGTGCGATCGCGCGCCGTACGGGCAGGTGCAGTGCGCGACGGGCCGCATTGCGGACGGACCGATGGAGTCTGGCAGTGGAACGCCAGTGATCACCGTCAGATAACTGCTCGACGATCCCGTGACCTGAGCGCTGACAACATCTGCGATCCACTCGATCGCGATGATCGAACCGTTCTGGGCGTAGGGGCGTCCGCGGGTGGCCGGCCCCGACCTCCAGTGGGTCCGTGCGATGTCTAGGAACTGTTGACCCAGACCACCAGCGACGACCTGTCCCGGATTGCGGACAGTAGCGCTCGCAGGAGTCACAAACAGCGAATGCGCCATCACGAACTCCTCAGCATGAACTGTTCCTCGCGTACCAGGGCGACTAGTTCGTGCAGGTCTTCAGCCGTCAGCTCGGTGACCGCCGGAACCGGCTCTGGCGCAACAATCGACTCGGCTGTCTTGCGCTTACCCCGCAGCAGTTTGTCGATGCGATCCTCGACCGTGCCCGGACATACGAGGGTGTGAACCATGACGGTCTCGGTCTGACCAATGCGCCAGGCTCGATCGGACGCTTGATCCTCGACGGCCGGATTCCACCACCGATCCAGGTGCACGACGTGGCGCGCGCGAACGAGGTTGAGTCCGGTCCCGCCCGCTTTGAGCGAGGCCAGGAGTACGGGCGGTCCGTCGGGATTCGAGAACGAGTCGACGGTTCGCGTTCTTGCCGCAGGACTCATCGAGCCTTGTAGCGCAAGTGCGTCAATCTGCGCTGTTGCCTTGAGGTATCGAGCCAATGGCTTGAGGAACGATGCGTACTGCGTAAACACAATCACCGCGTCGCCCTCGTCGATGGCCTCGGTGAGCAGCGCGGTGAGTTCGCTCAGCTTGCCGGAAGTGCTCGTCAGACCACCGGCGAGTGATCCGGTCGCCAGTTGGGGGTGCACACACGCCTGCTTGAGCTTCGTGAGTCCAGCGAGGATCAATCCGCGACGCGATGCTCCTTCGTTGTCATCAGCGTCGCTTTCAAGCTTGCGCACAACGGCTTCGTAGAGCCCGATCTGCTCGCGAGTCATCCCGCAGTCCCGCCGCAGTTCAATCTTGGGCGGAAGGTCGGGCGCCACCGACTTGTCCTTCTTCGTGCGCCGGATCATGAACGGCGATACGACGCTGCGCAAGCGCGTGAGCCGATCCGCATCGTCGGCCACACTGCCCGTCAGATAGCGGCGACGAAACTTCGCGAACGATCCCAACAGCCCAGGTTGCGCGAACGCCATCAGCGACCAAAGATCACCTAAATGGTTCTCAACTGGCGTCCCGGTGACAGCGAACCGATGCGTCGCATTCAACTTCCGCACGGCCTGGGCCGCCTTCGACGTCGGATTCTTGATCGCTTGAGCCTCATCGAGGACCACCCGATGCCAGCTCATCTCCCGCAGTCCCACATCTTTGACGAGCAGGGCATAGGTCGTCAGGATGATGTCGCAGTCAGCGACCGTCGATAGGTCACGCGAGGTTCCGTGGTGGATTCCGACCCTCAGGTTGGGCGTGAACTTGGCAGCTTCCCGGCGCCAGTTCTCCAGCAGCGACGTCGGGGCGACAACCAGCGTTGGCGCGCGATGATCGGCTTCAATCCGGGCAAGAAGTTGGATGGTCTTACCGAGGCCCATATCGTCCGCGAGGATCCCGCCGACGTTGTTCTCTTCGCACCAGGTCAGCCATGCGAGTCCAGCTTCTTGATAGTGCCGCAGGGTCGCGTTCAACCCTGCGGGAACCGACACCGGTCCGACGACAGAGAGGACGGCGACTCCGCGCAGGGCGTCGCCCACCCAGCCGCCCACATCGGCGGCGTTGATATCGAAGCCATCGAACTCTTCGTCTAGGAGTTCGACCGCGTCTAGGGGTCCGCGTTGTGCACGCTCGAATAGTCGGGCGGCGGCTGCCACGCCGGTGGGCACCGCGATCCATTCGGACCCGAGTTTCACGAACGGCTCAGAGGCACGCGCCAGCGACTGCAACTCGTCGTCGGTGAGTTCGCGGCCATCCACGTCAACGACAACCGTGAGCGATAACTCCCGAGAGACCATCCCGCCGGGCGAGCCAGCGACCGATACCTGCGTCCGCGCCTTGGAAGCGGCGCGCAGTAGCCCTTTCGGAGCCCGAACCTCGATCCCCATCGCCGCGAAGTTGTCGATCGAGTCGATGAAGGTCACGAGCTTCTTTCCCGAGATCACGGCATGGAACCGGGTCATCAATCCTGCTGTCTTGCTGACCGCTTTGGCTGCCGCCAGCTCACGACGGATGAGGACGTCGACATCGCGTTGATCGCTGGAATCGAGGCGGACGCCAAGCGCTGAGCCCAATGGGTGGACGATGTCTTTTCCACCTTCAGCAATGCCGACGGTGACAATCCAGTCTGTGCCGCCGTCGCTGGCAGCATCTGGGGGATCGAGGGTCAGTACCAGACGCGCTCCACCACAACGCTCGCGGGCGATACTTCGCTGCGCCCATTCGTTGAGGGCGTTCCCGGCTCTGTGGGAGAGATCGCACGCCTGAAAGGCAGCAGGCACACTCAGCTCCGCCGCGTAGGCATCTGCCACGTGATGGGCGAACCTGATTGCGGAGGCGAACTTCGTTTGGGAGTTTGGATTTGGATCAGCAGCAACGACAAATTGTTGAGCTGCCACTTTGATCGAGTCCTGCTCCGCGTTGTTTAGCGCCGATTGCCAGAGCACCTTGTCACCACGCCAGTACAGCGCGACCGAACCGTCTGCAACAGGTTCGCGGGCGGCGACAATCAATCCAGCGAGAGCTTTGGCCGATTCGTTGAGTCCTTCAGGACGAGTTGAGCGCCGAACTAACTCATCGACCACCTCGTTGGGCCGGAGTCCGAGTTGCGCCACCCCGTCGACGAACAAGACCACGTGATCATCGCGGATGACAGCCGACAGCTCACCGGACGCGATCGGCATCCAGAATCCATTCGACTACTTCCCAGAAAGTCACTGACGCAGCCTACGCGAGACACGCCGCTGAGCTACCCATAACGCCCTCCTGCGGGCGATGGACCTCCTGGACTGTCTGAGAAGGGAAGTATCGGACTAGCTAGAAATCCCAATCGGCTGATTGCCTGTTCCGTCGGCCACGTTGGCCCGAGCCACCTTGAGGCTGATGCCCAACTTGCGCTTAGCAACCATCGCCAAGAGCACGACGGTTAGCAGCGTCCACAACCCGAGCGCGAGGGCCGCTGGTTCCAGGCCGAAGCTACCTCCGGTTAGCCAGTCCGGCCCGGACAGTTGAAGCTGTATTGCTCCGACTGTCTCGTTGCCGGACACCGGAATCGTCAGGATACTTTGGCTGAAGTTCCACGCAGCGTGCACAGCGATGGGCGCCCACAGTGTCCGCGTAAGTGCGTAAACCGCGGCCAGCATGGTTCCGCCTTCGATACCGACGGCCAACGTGGATAGGAGGGTCGCGTCGGGATTACCGGCGTGCTGCAGTGCGAAGATCACTGATGTGATCACGAACGCGATCGCCGAACCCAGATGCTGTTCAGAGACGCGGAAGATCGCACCGCGTGCGAGCAATTCCTCAACCACTCCGGCGAAGATCGCGAGCCCGAGCGACCAAGCTAACCCCGCCACGACAGGGGAACCGGCAACCGATGACACCCCGTCTCCCAGGATCGCGATCGAGCCGATGGTCAACGCGGCAACACCGACGCTGAGTAGCGTGCCGATGATCAACCATTTGCGTGCGGTGGGTGTGAACGCGAGTTCGGTGGCAACGGAGCGGCCCTCACAGAACCGCACAATCACCGTGCGATACAGCCATAGCGAGAACAACGCGAGCAGGATCGCAGTGATGAACTTGCCGACACTCAGTGCCGTGAGTGGACCCGATTCGGTCGGTAGGGCGCCACCGTCAGGCAAGGTCTGACCGGCAAGTCCGGCGATGATCTGAGGTATCAACTGGAAGCCCAGCCCCACAACCGGGCCGAACAGGACGAACGCGATCAGAATCGTGACGACTGGGTGGCCCCAGAACTTGCGCGCTGACCCTACAGCAACTGGTCGAACCGATGCGTTGCCTTTAGCTGTTGTGTTCGCGCACGTAGTTGTACCGCGAATGGTTCCTGGCGCGACGGAGAATCGCCGGACCGCGTGTGCCGGGCCAGTTTCGCCCGGTAGGCCCTTGCGCACATAGTGATGGCGGCATGCTCCGACGGGAGCGGCGGTACCTGGCTGGGTCAATCCTGCTGATTAACTGTGGGTAACGTTGAGGCAGCCGGATAGGAGTGACCCATGGTTGAGTCCAGACCTATTCCGAGCCTCACACGGGCCCTGATCAGTGTGCTCGTCGGTGCTGGCTTCGGTTTCGCCGTCGGCGTTGCGTGCTATCTCGCGATCAACGCGGTGCTGGAGGGCCGGGGCGGCTGGGTCGAGGAGTTCCAGGGGCTGGCATGGAATTTGGTCCCACTGGGCGCGATCTTTGGCGCGGGTGTTGGGTTCCTCGTGACCCGTAGACGCTGAGCCGCGGACGCTATGAATTATCAGGGAATCTGGCCGTCCGGCGAAGGGGTTGTTAGCGCCCTGAATCTTCGGTGACGATTCCCTGCGAGAATATGACGCTGCGGCAGCGGATCATGAACCGAACCAACCCGGCGAACAAGAGTCTGCGAGGAGGTAGCGATGGCGACAGCGGAAGAGTTTGACGCGATGGCGCGCGCGATGGCGTTGGCAGTTGACCCGGTGAACCAGCGCGGCCCCAACCCGCGGGTCGGTTGCGTGCTCATCAACGCTAGCGGCGATGTTGTGGGGGAGGGTTCCCATCGCGGCGCTGGATCGCCACACGCGGAAGTTGCCGCGCTGGAGATCGCGGGTGAGTCGGCTCGCGGCGCGACTGCCGTCGTCACCCTCGAGCCATGTCGCCATACCGGCCGGACCGGACCGTGCGTTGAGGCCCTAATCGAGGCGGGCGTTCGTCGCGTCGTCTTCGCACAAACTGACCCCAACCCAGAAGCTGCTCATGGTGCGGTCGAACTAGCCGATGCAGGTGTTGAGGTCGAAGGCGGAGTGCTCGCGGACTACGCAGCGGCGATCAACGTCGAATGGGCCCAAGCCGTGACCCAGCAACGCCCATTCGTCACGCTGAAAGTTGCGGCCACGCTTGACGGTCGGGTCGCGGCCGCAGACGGATCCAGTCAGTGGATCACGGGGCCCGAGGCCCGCCACTACGTTCACCAAATGCGTTCCGAGGCCGATGCCGTGTTGGTTGGTACCGGCACCGTGTTGGTGGATGACCCCGAGTTAACCGATCGACGTCCCGAGGCGAACTATCAGCCCCGGCCCGTCGTCCTCGGTCACCGCGAAGTCCCAGCCGATAGTCGCCTGGCACAGAACCCGCGCACCCTTCGGCTGCGCACCCATGACATTTCTGAGGCCCTTTCGGACCTCTTCGACCACGGCATCCGGCACATCTTGGTGGAGGGCGGACCGACGGTTGCAACGGCGTTCATCTCTTGCGGGTACGTCGACCGGCTGGTGTGGTTCGTCGCGCCCAAACTGCTGGGCGGCGGACAGGCGGCGGTCGCTGACGTGGGAATCGGAACCATTGATGCGGCGTTGGGATGGGCGACGCGTGACGTGTCGAGACTCGGAGACGATATCTGTCTCGTGCTGTCGCCGTTGCCGCGTGCAGCAGAATCCGTGCCAACAACCGAGAGGGGTCAGTGAGTGTTCACCGGAATCGTTGAGGAGCTTGGTTCGCTGCGCTCGATTGACCACTTACCTGGTGATGCCGCGGCAGTCTGGGTTTCTGGGCCGCTGGCGGTCAGTGACGCCCTGCTCGGTAGCTCGATCTGTGTAAACGGAGTGTGTTTGACCGTCACCGAGGTCGATGGGGATGCGTTCCGGGCAGATGTAATGCGCGAGACCCTGACTCACTCAACGCTCGGAGTGACGGGTGCGGGAGACCCCGTGAACCTGGAACGCGCTGTTCGGGCCGATACCCGACTCGGCGGCCATGTTGTCTCAGGCCACGTTGACGCTGTTGCGCGCGTCATCTCGCGAAGCCCCGCAGAACACTGGGAGGTCGTCCGGTTCGAGCTGCCAGAAGCCCAAGCACGGCAAGTCGCGTTGAAGGGCTCGATCACCGTCGACGGGGTCTCGCTGACGGTCAGTGGCGTTGGCAAAGATGATGGTGGGGGACACTGGTTCGAGGTCTCGCTCATTCCCACTACCTTGTCCGAGACCACTTTGGGGTCACGACAGGTTGGCGATCAGGTCAATATCGAGACCGACGTGCTGGCGAAATACGTGCAGCGACTAGTCGAGAATGGCAGTGCCACATGATTCCGGCCGACGAGCTTCTGGGTCACGACAAGGACCACCCCAAGAAGTCGCATGCTGTCGCGGTGGGCCCAACGCTCGTTCGTCACGGGGGTGAATCAGGCGGGGTAGAGCTGGATTCGATCGATCGTGCTGTTACTGATCTGAAGGCAGGCAAAGCGGTCGTTGTCGTTGACGATGAGGACCGCGAGAACGAAGGCGATCTCATCTTCGCGGCGAGCAAAGCCACCCAAGAACTCGTCGCCTTCATGATTCGCTACACCAGTGGGGTGCTCTGTGTTCCGCTCGGCGGCGCCGACCTCGACCGCCTCAACCTCCCTCCGATGACCCACATCAACGAGGACCGCAAAGGCACCGCCTACTCGGTGAGTGTCGATGCGCGTGACGGCGTGACGACCGGGATCTCGGCCGCTGATCGCGCCCACACCATTCGGGTGCTGATCGACTCGGCGACGGACTCCCACGACATCACGAGGCCGGGCCACGTATTCCCGCTGCGCGCGGTTCCCGGAGGGGTGCTGTCGCGCGCTGGTCACACTGAAGCAGCCGTTGACCTCGCTGTCTTGGCAGGGTTGCCAGCAGGCGGCGCAATCTGCGAACTCGTTAACGACGACGGAACGATGATGCGCGCCCCCGAGTGCCGCGCTTTCTCCGACGAACACGACCTAGCGATGATTTCGATCGCTGACCTGATTGCCTATCGCCGCCAACACGAGACCTTCGTTGAACGGGTGGCCTCCGCGCGAATGCCCACCGAGCATGGGCAGTTCACCGCGTTCGGCTACCGGGATGATTTGGAGAATCAAGAGCATCTGGCACTGGTTTTTGGAGATATCGGCGATGGTGACGACATTCTCGTGCGCGTCCACTCCGAATGTCTGACCGGCGACGTGATCGGTTCCCTGCGTTGCGACTGCGGCCCACAGCTGGACGCGGCCATCGCCGCCGTCGCCCAAGAGGGTCGCGGAGTCGTGCTCTATGTCCGGGGTCATGAGGGTCGCGGGATCGGGCTACTGCAAAAGCTCAAAGCGTATGAGCTGCAAGACGCTGGCGCAGACACTGTCGATGCGAATCTCTTGCTTGGTCTACCCGCCGACGCCCGGCACTACGGGACCGGTGCGCAGATCCTCGCCGACCTCGGGGTCCGGAGTATGCGCCTGCTCACGAATAACCCCACCAAGCGAGCTGGTTTGGAGGGGTACGGCATCACCATTCTTGATCAGGTACCGCTGGAGATCGAACCCAATGAACACAATGCGAGTTACCTGCAAACGAAGGCCGCCCGGATGGGTCATCAACTGGTCGCTAGTGAGGCCACGGGCGACACCAAGTCGCAAAAGCCGGCAACCGATGGACAATCTGAGAGTGAATCGCAATGAGTGGACCTGGCGCACCAACCGACGCTGTACCGACCAATACCGGTCTTGCCGTGACGATCGTGGCTGCTCGGTGGCATGACACCGTGATGGACGGGCTTATCGCCGGTGCCACCACGCTATGTGAAGAGGCAGGCGCGAAGGTCACGCTCGTGCGGGCGTCGGGTGCATTCGAAGTCCCTCTTCTGGCGGCCAATGTCGCGCGCAATACCGACGCTGTCGTTGCCCTCGCCGTCGTGATTCGCGGCGGAACTCCGCACTTCGATTACGTGTGTAACGCCGTCACTGATGGGCTCACGCAAGTGGCGCTCAACACGGGCGTGCCGATTGGATTCGGTGTGTTGACCTGCGATACCGAGGCTCAAGCCTTGGATCGGGCGGGACTAGCAGGATCGAGTGAGGACAAGGGTCGCGAATCAGCACTCGCTGCCATTGATACGGCTCTCACGTTGGCAAAGTTGCAGGCAACTGCACCCGGTCGGGGACTAGGCTTCGGCCGATGAAGACTTTCGAGGAACTCTTTACCCAACTCAGTGCGCGGGCAGCAGTCGGCGATACCGAGTCAGGAACTGCGCGACTACTCGCCGCCGGACCACACGGAATCGGCAAGAAGGTCGTCGAAGAGGCTGCTGAAGTCTGGATGGCCGCCGAACACGAGTCGCCTACCCGCACCGCCGAAGAGATCTCGCAGCTTCTCTACCATCTGCAGGTGATGATGATCGCGTGCGATCTGAGCTTGGACGATGTCTACGAACATCTCTAAGCCGACATAAGAGCGCGGCCATTACGGTTGCGCCGCTCACAACCCAACGTAGAGTTGACGAGACCAACGCCGCTTGAAGTGAGGAAGAACGTGTTACGAGTAGCTGTCCCGAACAAGGGTGCGCTGAGCGAACCAGCACGCACGATGCTGCGCGAGGCTGGCTACCTGCGCACGAGCCGCGGTAACGAGCTAGTCGTCACAGATCACGAGAACGACACGGAGTTCTTCTTCCTCCGCCCGCGCGATATTGCGATCTATGTCGGTGCCGGAAAGCTCGACCTCGGCATTACCGGTCGGGACATGCTGCTGGATTCCGGTGCGGAAGCCTCCGAGGTCCTCGCACTCGGCTTCGGCCCGTCGACCTTTCGCCTTGCTGCTCCGATGGATGGCCCGAGCGATATCAAGGCCCTTGAGGGACTACGGATTGCCACGTCCTACCCCGGTGTTTTGGCCGCGGAACTGGCCCGGGTCGGGGTCAGCGCCGAGATCGTGAAGCTCGATGGTGCCGTGGAAAACGCCGTTGCCCTCGGAGTCGCCGATGCGGTCGCCGACGTTGTCGATACCGGAGGAACACTTCGACAGGCCGGCCTGACCCCAATTGGTGAGGCGCTGATGGTGAGCGAAGGTCTGCTCGTTCGCCCCGAATCGACGCAACCGAGTCATGCCGGTGAGACGTTCATCCGCCGACTAGAAGGTGTCATCGCGGCGCGGGCCTATGTCATGGTCGAGTACGACATCCGTAGCGAGTTCCTCGACCAAGCGGTGGAGATTACGCCAGGGCTTGAATCCCCGACGATCTCGCCACTACGCGATCAGGACTGGCACTCAGTGCGCGCGATGGTGACCCGGACGAGCGTCCACACAGTGATGGATGAGTTGTACGAGATCGGTGGCAGGGGAGTTCTCGTTACCGACATCCTTGCCTGCCGCCTCTAGCAAATCTGGCGGGGATTTCGCGTTCTCGACGGCGCGGGTTACGGTGGACAGACGGTTACCGAAGCCCACCGCTTTCGACGTATCGGAGATACCCAATGCAAACCGCCGCAGTGAAGACACCATCACGCCAACCAGCCCCACCGGAGTCCGAGGCACATTCGGTCAGTGGTGTCGCGATCCTCGGCCTTGTCGTTCTCCTGCTGGTGGTCGCAGCCGCCGGATTCTTCGTCGGCATCGCGACCGAACTGGTTGTGCTCTGGGTCGTGGCAATCATCATCGGTATTGCGGCGTTCGTGCTCTTGACCGGCCTCTACATGATTGCTCCTGCTCAGGCGGCCGTGCTGACGCTCTTCGGGGACTACCGCGGCACGGACAGCAAAGCTGGGTTGCGCTTCACTAACCCGCTCGTATCCAGCACCAAGATCTCGCTACGGGTCCGCAACTTCACGACGACGACATCGAAGGTCAATGACGCGAACGGCAACCCGATCCATATTGGTGCTGTCGTCGTCTGGCAGGTCGTGGACACGGCACGTGCGCTGTTCGGAGTCGACGACTTCAGTAACTACGTCGCCATCCAGTCCGAGTCAGCTGTGCGCCAACTTGCGCGCTCGTACCCCTACGATTCGTTCGAGAAGTCTGACGACGAGACGGTCACCCTCATTGGGGATCCCCGGCAGGTAAATGCGGCCTTACTCGTCGAGTTACAAGAACGGGCCGACGCCGCTGGCGTGCTCGTCATCGAGGCCCGGGTGACGGATCTCAGCTATGCCCCCGAGATCGCCGAGGCAATGCTGCGCCGTCAACAGGCCTCAGCGATTGTCGCCGGACGCGCAAAGATCGTTGAAGGTTCGGTCGGGATGGTGCGGCAAGCACTGCGCGATCTCGAAGAAGGAGACGACCCGACCACGAAAGTCACCTTGGACGCAGACCGTCGTGCGACCTTCGCCATGAACCTCATGACCGTCATCGCGAGTGATTCACCGACCAACCCGGTCGTCAACGTCGGGTCATCGACCTAGACCTCGCCGCTGGTAGCTGGCGTGTTCAACCACCGGCGGTGGGTAGCTTCTCGCCGCTTTCTTGCGTCACCATCCCACCGGGGTGGAAGAGCGACACTACGAAGGCAACGACGAGCGCTGCGCTCATCCCGTAGAACACGACTTGGTTCGCTTCAGCGAAGTCAAGCTGGATGGCAGCGCCAAGCTGTTCGACCACGTTGGCCGGAAGGCCCGCCGGAATAGCGGCTTCGGCCTGGGAAGCACCGCCGCTGGCGATCGCCGCGCCCGCCGCCGCGGCCTCATTGGCTGGAACGCCAAAGCCCGTCAACGTCTCGACGATCTTCGAGGTGTTGGTGTTGATGAGGATCGTGCCGAGAATCGCAAGCCCGAGACTGGATCCGTAGTTACGAATCGTCTGGTTGATACCCGTGACCTCGCCGTATGACGCATCGATCGCGCGGTTGACGGCATCCGTGCTGGCCGGGCCAAGTAGGAGTCCGATACCGGCACCGGCCAAAACGATGTACGGCCATTGCGCGCCGAGGCTGTAGTCCGTGAGCTTCTGCGCCCACAGGAAGAATCCGACCGCCGCCAACGCGCATCCGACGATGACGCTGGACTTGGGCCCTGATTTGTCCAGCATCCGTCCGCCGATTTGGACCCCGGGTGCGAAGCCAGCAAAGAACACCAGCAGATACAGCCCGGCAGCCGACGCGTCATAGCCGAGCACCGCTTGAGAATAGACACTGCCAAAGAAGAACACCGGGACAAACGCCATCATTGCGAAGAACAGCACAGCGTTGTCAACGAAGAAGGCGCGATCCTTGAAGATCTGCACCTTCACCAGCGGAACGGGCACCCGTGCTTCCACCTTGAAGAAGGCGAACAGCAGGCCAAGTCCCACGACGACGCACCCGATGGTCTTCCAATCTGTCCACCCCCACGAGCTGGCTTGTTGGAGTCCGAGCACGCTTAATGTCATCCCGGATGCAATGAGAACGGCACCGGGGTAGTCGATCGGTTCCTTCTTGTGCTGTGTGTGGATATGCGCTTTGAGGGTCAAGATGATGGCGATAATCGCTACGGGAATATTCACCCAGAAGATCGCTCGCCACGTCCACTCGCTCAAGTAGCCGCCCAAGATGGGTCCGATGGCAGTGAGGCCGCCGGTGATCCCGAAGAACAGCGCAAGTGCCTTGCCGCGTTCACGCAGCGGAAAGGCGGACACGACGATGGCCAGGGCAGCCGGGAACAGTAGTGCCGCTCCGATTCCTTGAACGATTCGGAAGAAGATCAGCCAGGCCTCGTCGAATGTTCCCGATGGGGTCGCTCCGCACAGCGCGGACGAGATGGCAAAGATCGTGACGCCGAGCAGCACCATCCGCTTGTGGCCGAAGATGTCGGACAGGCGGCCACCGAGGACGAAGAAGGCTGACAGCGACAGCAGGTATCCGTTGACAATCCACTGGACGCCTTGTTCGGACAGGGCGAGTTCTTTCTGAATCGTCGGGATGGCGATCGAGACAATTGTCTGATCGATGAACATCATCGAGACCGCAAACATCATGGCGGCAAGCGCCAACCATTTGGTGGTCGTGCCGGTCTCGGTGTTCGTGGTGCTGTCTGGGGTGGTGTCGCTCATCGAGCGTCCCTTCGTGGTGCTATCCCGACCCTCAGGTAGCGCCAACAATGTAGTGCCCGTGGCCTACTGAATGAGGGCTCACAGACGGATCGAGCGCAGAACCTCTAGAGGAAGCACTGACCTTCGCCACGGTAAGTCACGACGGTGTCGATGAGTTCCGAGCCCCTGACAAGAGCTAGCTGATTGAAATGTTCGCTGAGCTCGCCCGCCTTGGTGTGGCGAAACCAGACGCGATCGCCGATCGCTAGTTCGTCGGCCGCGTCGCCATGTAACGGGGTTTGAACCTCCCCAGCACCCTCTTGGGAGTCCAGGGTGAGTCCAATCGGCAGCCACGGACTGGGCAGGCGTGAGTCGTCGGCGACACCAGAGGCCACGTAACCGCCACCTAGGACGGTCACCATCCTCGGACCGGGGCGCCGAACCACAGGTAACGCGAACGCCGCCGCTGGAACAGGCGAGAAATGACTGTAGTTGTCGAACAGGGTGGGGGCAAAGAAGCCTGATCCGGCGGTCACCTCAGTGACCGCCGGATCAGCTGCGGATGACTCGAGGGAACCCGTTCCGCCCGCGTTAACGAACTCCAGTGGGGGCTGACCGGCTCGTCGTAACGTATCGCTGACCTCGGTGACAATTGCTGGGCGCCGGACCGAGAGTTCTTTGACCGATGCTGACTGCATGAGCGTGATAGCCCGTCCACGGATCGCATGGCCAAGTGGTTGGTTGCCCACACCCGCAATCTGAGCCTCGTAAAACATCAATCCAACGAGCTTCGTGTGCGCGGAAGCGATCGTTGCCTGGGCGATTTCGATAACGTCATCGACGGTGTGCAGCGGCGAGCGCCGAGCCCCAACGTGTAGCGGTGTTCGCAGCCCCCTTGGCTTAGGTCGCCACGACGAATCGACATCAATGCATACGCGGATGGTTCGGTACGAGTCGCGGACAACCGATTCGATGAGGGCGAGCTGCGCAACATCGTCAACCATCAACGTGATTCGATCAGACAGCAGTTCGCTGCTCGCGAGCTCGGCAATCGCCGCCTTGTTGACGCTTGGGTAACCAACAACGATGTCGTCGACCCCCGGACCCGATTCGTCGGGCGTCGCGAGCCAGATGGCCTCGGGCAACGTGTAACCAAGTACTCCGTTGAACTGCGCGTGACGCAGGGCCTCGTTTATCGCCCACCGGGTGCGCAGAGACTTACTCGCAACCCGAATCGGGCACCCACCCGCTCGCCGCACAAGGTCGCGCCGGTTGGCATCGAAGGCGCCGAGATCGACGATGGCAAACGGTGCCTCTAACTCAGACGTGGCAGTGTCGAGTCGCTGTTTGAGTGCATGTGTGTTGACCCACGCCATCGTGTGATCTCCCGGTAGTTTCCAGCGCCCCGGTTGGGGACGATGTTCGTGTCGACCTCTGTCGATCCGTATTTGGTGCAAGCATTCAGAATCTGATCCGCGTTCGCGTGGCACGGCTGCCTGCGCGCAGCCTGGCTCACACGCTAGCGTGAACCGCGTGCAACGGATACCCGCAGCGGACGTGATTACTGCCGTCACAGATCCGATGTCCTTTGAGCCGTGGTCGCCAGCCGACTTTGGGATCGCCGCGCCCGCCCCTGAAGACGAGGGCTACCGCAACGAACTCGACGCCGCCCGTACCGAGACTGGACGTGACGAATCCGTCCAAGTCGGCCGAGCGAAGGTCGACGGTACCGATGTCGTCCTACTGATCGGGGACTTTGACTTCCTCGCTGGTTCGGCGGGCCGCGCGGCCTGCCAACTGCTCATCGCCGCAATGAACCGGGCAATCGCCGAGTCACTACCCGTCTTTGCCTCGCCAACCTCCGGCGGAACCCGGATGCAGGAGGGAACGCCGGCGTTCGTGTTGATGGCCGACGTCGCCCATGCTGTCGCACGAGTGCGCTGCGCGGGTCTGTTGTTTGCCGTCTGGTTGCGGCACCCGACGACGGGCGGCGTTATGGCCACCTGGGGCTCATTAGGAACAGTCACGTTCGGCCAACCGCAAGCACTCGCCGGGTTCCTCGGCCCCCGCGTTTTTGAGGTGCTCGAAGGAAAGCCTTTTCCGGCAGGGATCCAACAAACCGACAATCTGGCCATGCACGGAGTGATCGACGGCGTCGTCCCTCTGGTAGATCTGCGGCGGATCGTTAGTCGCCTCGTTGATGTCACCAGTCGCGGCGTGGATGATTCTGCGGCTGTTCAAGAAGCTGACGCGAGCGGTTCGCCACCTCCCGTCGCAGATGACGCGAGCGACCCTCATGGCATTGCGGAGGATGCGTGGACGAACATTCTCGCGACCCGCCAAGCATCGCGGCCGGGTGCGCGCGAGCTCATCGCAACAGCGCTCACTGACGCCGTCACATTGTCGGGCACGGGTGAAGGTCAGCGAAGTGGTGCTGTCTCGGTGAAGATCGGACGCTGGCTCGGTCGTTCTGTCGTCGTTGTCGCCCAAGACCGCGCCGCCCAAGCCAACGGAGAGTTGATTAATCCGGCAGCGCTGCAAACCGCACGACGCGGATTCCGCATCGCCGCTGAACTGGACCTGCCCCTGGTGACCATTATCGATACCCCCGGCGCGGAGCTCTCAGTTGACGCCGAAGAAGGCGGGTTGGCCGGGCAAATCGCTCGGTGCCTGGCCGAGCTCACAGCGCTCAAGGTGCCGACCATCTCGGTACTTCTCGGCATGGGGTGCGGAGGAGCGGCGATCGCGCTACTTCCCGCGGACACCGTCATCGCCGCCCAACGCTCGTGGGTGTCGCCGCTACCGCTGGAGGGCGCATCGGTCATTCGCTATCGCACTGCCGACCGTGCCCCCGAGATGGCCGACCAGCAACGCGTCACCGCCACTCTGATGGCCGCTGACGGCATCGTCGACCTCGTTGTTCCGGAAAGTGACCCCGCACCGCAGGGGGATCATTCTGACCGGGGATCTTCGCTGGCCGCAGATATGAGCGAGGCAGTCGCACACGCCATCGCGGCGCTCACGGAGGAAGCTGCCCAGCAGCGTCTCAAGCGTCGCTATGTTCGGTACAGCGGGGGACTGGCATGAGCACGGATGAGCGCTTCGTCGGCAAAGATATTCCCGCCTCGGAGTTCGGCGGCGACGAGGGTGACGTCGCCCCGGCAGTCCTCGCCGCGCTGCGCAGCTTCGCCGATCAACGTATCCGGCGCGCTGAGCTGCTAGAGGTGCTGGCGGATAGTCGCGTGTTCGTCCCTGTCACGGCGATCCTGGATTCCTCCGAGATCGACGAGCACGGACACAAGGTCGAGAAGGACAGCCACATGGCGACCGTCTCCATGCAAACCGCTGACGGACGTCGAGGGTTGCTCGCCTTCACCTCCATCACCGCCTTCAACGAGTGGGATGCGGACTCTCGACCCGTTCCCGCGCGGATGCGTCAAGCCGCCGCCGCAGCAATCGACGAGGGCGCCGACGCTTTGGTGATCGATGTCGCGAATACCCATCGCACCGCCCTCACCGATCGCGAACTCGATGCGCTCGCTAGCGGTGAGCCGTTGAATCCTGCGAGCGGGGATCCCGCCATCGCTGAGGCTGTCGCCGCTGCGATCTCGGGAATCGGCCAGCGGTACGGCTGCCAGTTTGAACTCACCCCGCCGCAGGGTGAGGCAGCGATCCGCCTGAACCTGCTCGCTAAACCCGGACTTGAACCACGTCAGATCCTGCAAGAAGTTGCGGCCGTGTTGCAGGCGGACGATTACCTGCGCACCGCCCTAGCCCAAGGTGTCGAGCTTGGCGTCGCGACCGCAGAGTAGGTTCGTAGCTATGGCAACAACCGCCCCGCACCCCACGCCCACGTCGCGCCCATCAGCCCACGGCCCTCGAGCGCTGCCGATCCTCATCTTCGATGGTGATTGCGGCTTCTGCACGATGAGTGTGGACTTCATGAAGCGGTGGATTCGACCACAGGCTCAGATCATCGCGTGGCAGTTCGCCGACCTCGATGATCTGGGTCTCACCGAGGCTGAATGCACCGAAGCCGTGCAGTGGGTACCAACGTCAGGCAACCATACGTCCGGCGCTGCGGCAGTCGCAGATGTCTTGCGGGCCTCGCCCGCGCCGTGGCCGGTCGCCGGGGTCGTCATGGCCGCGCCACTAGTTCGCGTCGTGGCCGATCGGGTCTACAAACTGATAGCGAAGAATCGCTACCGACTGCCAGGCTCGACCCCCGCGTGCAAAGTCGCCGCTCAATCCGCCGCTGCCTGATATGGCGCTACCGGATACCTTCCGCGTCACCGCGCCACCGCTATCTGGCCCTCGGGTCTTCGGTCAACAATGGCGCGACCTGGCCTTTATCCACTGGTCAGTACCTCCTGAGATGGTTGCACGATTCATGCCCGCTGGGGCGCGCCCAGATGTGTTGGACGGTCGGACCTTCGTGGGCCTGATCCCGTTTCATATGCGCAAGGCGGGGATCGCGGATCGTGCGACCCCCTACCTGGGCGATTTCGCTGAGACGAACGTTCGCCTCTATTCCGTGGACGATGAGGGCCGCCACGGTGTCGTCTTCCTGAGCTTGGAAGCATCGCGTTTATTCACTGTGCTCGCTGCCCGCTTTGGGTATCGCCTGCCCTACACCTGGGCTCACATGCGCATCGGTCGTCGCGGGACACAGATGCGCTACCTATCCCGACGGCGCTGGCCCGATCGCGGTTTGACCTCCGCGCTGACCGTCGACATCGGCGAACGCATCACTGACGCGTCAGATTTCGAGCACTTCGTTACTGCCCGCTGGGGTCTGCACGCAAGGCTGGCCGGTCGTACCGTCTGGCACCCCAACTGGCACGCGCCCTGGGAACTTCACCGCGCCACTCTGATCGATCTCCAGGACGAGCTCGTCGCCGCCGCAGGGATCGACGTTGAGGGACCTCCGGACGTCCCAGTGATGTGGTCAGCCGGAGTTCACACCGTCTTCGGCCCGCCCCAGCTCTTGTAGTCCAGTCGGCACGCCCCCGCTTTAGCAGGTTGGGTTCGCCAGCCCGAATCCGCTCCGAGCTACAGGACTTTGCCGAGGAACTCGCGCAGGCGGGGACTGGTGGGGTTGGAGAGGAGCTCATCAGGCGGACCAGAGTCGGCGACGATTCCTTGGTCGATGAAAGCGAGCACATCGCCGACTTCCCGAGCGAAGCCGACCTCATGGGTGACGACGATCATCGTCATGCCGCTGGAAGCCAAGTTCTTCATAGCGTCCAGGACGTCGCCCACCAGTTCAGGGTCGAGCGCGGAGGTTGGCTCATCGAACAGCATCAAGTCGGGATCCATCGCTAGCGCTCGGGCAATCGCGACTCGCTGCTGCTGACCACCGGACAGTTGCATGGGATAGCTATCACCCCGGTCGCCAAGCCCGACGGTGTCCAACAGGTCGAGGGCACGCTCTTGCGCCTTGCCTTTGTTGGTCTTCTTCACGACAACTGGCCCAGCCATGACATTCTGCGCGGCCGTCATGTGAGGGAACAGGTTGAATCGTTGGAATACCATCCCGATTGAACGACGTTGGGCGGCGACCTCTTTGTCTTTCATCTCGTGTAGTTTCTCGCCGCGCTGGGTATAGCCGATCAGTTCACCTTCAACGGATAGTCGCCCGGCATCGATCTTCTCGAGGTGGTTGATGCAGCGGAGAAACGTGGATTTGCCGCCACCCGAGGGCCCAATGATGCACGCAACTTGCCCCTTGTGGACCTCAAAATCAATCCCCCGCAGGACCTCGTTGCGCCCAAAGGCTTTGTAGACACTCTCCGCCTTAACCATGACCTCTGGGAGGTTCGTCGAGCGCGGTGCGACCTGTGGATCACTCATGATGCATCCCTACGACCGAAGCGAGACCGGATCTTCTGGATTGGCGTCGGTGGCAGGTCACGCAGAGCACCCTTGGCGTAGTGCCGCTCGATGTAGTACTGCCCAACCATCAAGACCGACGTCAATGCGAGGTACCAAATGCTCGCCATGATGGCCATTGGGAACGGTTGGAACAATCGGTTACCGATCACACCGGCTTGGAAGAACAACTCCGTGGACAACGGGATAGCGATCACGAGCGAGGTCGTTTTAAGCATCGATATCGTCTCGTTGCCCGTGGGCGGGACGATCACCCGCATCGCCTGTGGCAGTACGACGACTCGCAACGTCTGCATCCGCGTCATACCAACGGCAGTGGCCGCTTCTTCTTGGCCTTCGTCGACGCTGAGGATTCCGGCCCGAACGATCTCGGACATGTAGGCCGCTTCATTCAGCCCGAGGCCCAGGAGCGCCGCAACGAAGGCGGGAATCAGCGTCTTGGTGTCAAAGGTAATCATCTCGGGCCCAAACGGGATTCCGAGTGAGATGTTCTGGTAGAGCGCGATGACTGAGCCCCAGAGGAACAGTTGGACGTATACCGGAGTCCCGCGAAACACCCAGACGAATGCCCAGGCAGTGGAGCTCAAAACAGGGTTCGGAGAGAGCCGCATGATGGCGATCATTACACCGAGGACAAGACCAATGATCATCGCCAGAATCGTCAGGATGATAGTGATCCCGACGCCCTTAAGAATCGGCTCCGAGAAGATCCATTCCCTGATCAGTGACCATCCCCAGTTGGGGTTGGTCACCAAGCTGTTAACGAACATCGCCAACAAGACCGCGATGACGGCCGCCCCCACCCAACGTCCTGGGTGTCGGACGGGGACGGCCTCTATCGCTTTGCGTTCCTTACGCTCACCGGATGGCGGCGCTTCATTGATAGCCATATGTCGTCTCCGGCGAGAGTGTCAGCTTAGGAAGCGGGAGTCGGGTTGAGTTCCGCTGTCGTGATCGCTCCGCTTTGAACGCCCCAAGTATCGAGGATCTGGGTGTAGACCCCGTCAGCGATAATCGCTTGGGTGGCTGCCTGAATCGTCTTGGCGAACACCTCTTGATCCTTTGGTACGACGATGCCGTACGGAGCTGAATCGCTGATGTCGCCGGCCTGCTCAAGCGTGCCGGTCTGCTTGATTGCGTAGGCGATGACTGGGGAGTCAGCGAGCATTGCGTCTGCCTTGCCGGACGCAACAGCGGTCGTTGCGTCGGATTGCAGGTTGTAGGTCTGGACCTCGATCGCCGGGCTGCCAGCCTTCTTGCAAGCTTCTTGTTTTGCGGGGATCTCATCTGTTGCCTGAACGGTGGCCTTCTGAACCGCGACGGTCTTTCCACATGCGTTGTTTGGATCCACGCCCTGTGGGTTGCCGACGGCGGTTGCCCACGCTGTCCCGGCGCTGAAGTAGCTCACCATGTTGACCTGCTTGAGGCGATCCTCGTTGATGGTAAACGACGACATGGAACTGTTGTACTTGCCGTTTTGAACGCCAACGATGAGAGCATCGAAGTTCGAGTTCTCCCACTCACCGGCGAGGCCGAGCTTCGCGGCGATCGCATTGCCGAGGTCGATGTCGAAGCCGACGATGGTGCTGCCATCCTCGGCGATGAACTCACTTGGTGCGTACGAAGCGTCGGTACCGAACATCAGCTTGCCGGTGGCTTTGATGTCGGCTGGCACCTGCGCTGCGAGAGTCTCATCGACCGAGACGGACGGTATGCCAGATGGCGACGCTGACCCGCCGTCGAGCGGCTCATCTAGCAGATTCGATCTGCGTGGCGTTCGACCTGTCGCCAGTCATGAGCCGGACGGGCATGCGGCTAGCCCTCGCCGGGCCCCTCACCGGGTGCGTCCGGAACGGGGGAAGCCTCACGAAATGCGGCTTGCAGGCTAGATAGCCCGTCGCGTAGCGGGCCTGCATGGGACCCACCCAGGAGCGAGGCACTGGAGTTAACGAGCCCGGCGAGCGCAGTGATTAGGATACGAGCTTCTGCCAGATCGATTTGATCCTGCGCGTCGGCATCGTCGCTGAGGCCACACTTGATCGCCGAGGCGCTCATTAAGTGAACGGCTACTGTCGTCACGACCTCGACAGCAGGTACCTGTGCGATATCGCGGGTTGGGTTGGATGGGCTACTAGTCGAGGGTTCTGCAGACTCGGTCATGCTGCTACTCTTTCAGAGGTTGAGTTCCTAATAGCACGGCCCCTCGTGGACCGGCGTAGATTTTGGAACCTAGCTAATCGAAGCGGAGAGATCCCACCTAGCGGCGTGAAGCCGGTCTGGGTCAGAAGGTTGAAAACACCTTCTGTGCGCCCATCTGGGTCGGGATTGACCACTTCACCGTTGATATTGCACCGTGAAGCTACCGACAGAAGGAGGCGCCATCAGCGTCGAACCCCGCATCAATGAGCGGATCCGAGTCCCCGAAGTACGGCTCGTAGGTCCGGCTGGTGAGCAAGTAGGCATCGTCCGTATTGAGGATGCTCTGCGCTTGGCTCAGGAGTCAGATCTCGATCTCGTTGAAGTTGCCCCCAACTCACGCCCACCGGTGTGCAAGTTGATGGACTTCGGCAAGTTCAAGTACGAGGCCGCGATGAAGGCACGTGAAACTCGTCGTAATCAGACGAACGTCATCATCAAGGAGATGAAGCTCCGCCCAAAGATTGATCCGCACGATTACGGCACAAAAAAGGGCCATATCGAGCGGTTCCTCAGAGGTGGCGACAAGGTCAAAGTCACGATCATGTTCCGCGGCCGCGAGCAGTCCCGTCCCGAGTTGGGGTTCCGGTTGCTGCAAAAGCTAGCGGAAGATGTCGCAGAGTTGGGTGTTGTTGAATCCGCACCTAAACAAGACGGCAGAAATATGATCATGGTGATCTCGCCCCTGCGTAAGAAGTCAGAAATCAAATCCAAGGCTGATGCAGAGGCTGCCGAAAATGCAGACCATGCGGCCGAAGATAACGAGTAGCGAACAGACCTCCGCAGTGCAAACTGCGGCGTAACTAAGGGGAGTACACGGCTCATGCCAAAGATGAAGACCCACAGCGGGTCAAAGAAGCGCTTCAAGATCACTGGTTCTGGGAAGATCACCCACGAGCACGTGAACCGTCGCCACTTGCTGGAGGTTAAGAACTCCAAGCGGACTCGTCGGCTCATGCTCGATTCCACCGTCGCGAAGGCAGATGTCAAGGCAGTCAAGCGACTGCTCGGACTTCGCTAGATCTTTGACCTAACCGGTTCGCCGGTTGCACACCTGAACCTGAACACACAAGGAGAACAAAGTGGCACGCGTAAAGCGCGCAGTAAATGCGCACAAGAAGCGTCGGGCAGTACTCGAGCGCGCCAGCGGTTACCGCGGGCAACGCTCACGGCTGTACCGCAAGGCGAAAGAACAAGTTACCCACTCGATGGTCTACGCATACCGTGACCGTCGAGCGCGCAAGGGCGAGTTCCGTCGCCTGTGGATCCAGCGCATTAACGCTGCTTCGCGTGCCAACGGCATGACGTACAACCGCTTTATTCAGGGGTTGCGCGCAGCGGGTGTCGAGGTCGACCGTCGCATGTTGGCGGACATGGCTGTCAACGATCCAGGCGCATTTGCGGCGCTGGTTGTCGTCGCTCGTAACGCTGTCGAACCGACTGCGTCCGCGGCGTAGTTGGTCTCCCACTGAACGAATCCGAGGCTTCCCGCCAGGCTGCGGGAAAGTCCTCCAAGATTGTGGCTCTTGCCCGTTCGCTCAATCAGCGATCGGGCCGGGACGCGGTCGGCAAGCTTTTGGCGCAAGGCCCGCAAGCCGTCGAGTACGGGTTGCGGGCTCGTCAAATTGAGGCCGTTCTTTTCACCGAAGACGGACTGGCGGCATTCGCCGACCTTGAACGTGCTGCTCACGAGCAGGCCCTCGCTGTTTATGTGATCGACGAGCGCACGTCAAAGGTGATCGCCGGAACGAACTCGCCCCAGGGGGTGACGGGCATTGCGACCCTCCCACCGCCAGTGCTGGATTGGCCAGCATCCGAAGCACGATTCGTTGTGCTGCTGGAGCAGGCGCAGGATCCAGGAAACGTCGGCACGATCATCCGAACTGCCGATGCCGCAGGTGCCGACCTCGTGATTTTAGGGCCGGGAAGTGCGGATCCCTATGGGCCCAAATGCGTTCGTGCGAGTGCCGGTTCCGTGTTCGGCGTGCAGGTCGCCACGACGGATAGCCCGGCCGATGAGATCGATGCTGCACGCTCGGCAGGTCTCGCGGTGCTAGCGACGGCCGCAGACGGCGCTCTATCCGTCTTCGATGGCGGAGTGCTCGCGAGGTTTACTCCGCCGGTGATGTGGGTATTCGGTAACGAGGCACGAGGATTAGATCCGGCAACGATTCAAGGGTGCGACGAGGTAGTCACCATCCCGATCGTCGGCGGCGCGGAGAGCATGAATGTGGCAGCTGCCGCAGCTGTCTGCTTGTTCACATCTGCCCGAGCAACTCAAGAGTTAGGGTAGCCTAACTCTTGCTTCTCACCAGAGTGTCGTGCCTTCCCTGAATCCGTTCGCGGTGGGAGGGTGGGACTGATTAGTTGTCAGCCGAAGAGTTCTCCATTTATAGATCACGAGGAAGTGAGCCAGCAATGTCGTACTACAAAATGTCGGCCTTAGATGATTCCGGATTCGTCGTTCTCGATTCCTACGACCAAGATGCCGATCCGCAGGAATGGCTTGATATCGAGTACGTCGATTGGAAGTCATCTGGCGATACACGCTTCTCGCCCATCGCCTCTGCATATGGCGATATGGAGTGCGACGGCTTCTGGAACCACACACCCGCCAAGACTGACAAAGATGGCGTGTGGGTTGAGAAGAACAAAGGCCTCGCACCCAAGCTCGTCGAGCGTGCCGTAGAACCAGGTGTGAACATCGGTCGTTGCCGCGTCATTGAACTGCAGCCCAACTCCTACGCTGACGCGATCCATAACCTACATATCGACGACAACAACCGTCTCAATCGTGACGGTACGGGCTGGATTGTGCGCTCCTTCTTCAACCTCACCGATGACCAAGATTCCGTCATGATCCTGCGCGAGGATAAGAACGACCCGGCGACTGAGACTCGGGTCCCGCTGCCGGCTGGAACTCAGGCGATCATCGATACCCAGCGTCTCTACCACGCGGTCTGGCATCCCGGTGATAAGCCGCGGTACTGCCTGATCACGTCGTGGGAGTCGGCACCGGAACTCGAGCAGTACATCGATGCGAAGAACCCGATCACCCGTGTCGAGTCGCCACCTGTTCCCGAAGCCGAGCTGGCTGAGGCTGATCGGCGTGCCGCCGAGCGTGCCGCGCAGGCCCCAAAGCCTGAGGTTATGTCCGAGGCATAGTCACCAAAACGATGAAGTCCCAAGCTGGGAGACAGTCCGTCTAGGCGGGCTGTCTCCCACTTTCGTGCAGAATCTTGCGCGGCGAGTACCCTTCCGGAGGGGAAGTCGCCTTCGACCACCGTAGATATCGATGAGGAGCTCATGTCCGCGCCGAATAAGGAATACGACCCGGTGGAGGTCAGTTCACTGGATCCCAAAGCTGTCGACGCTGCGACCGCCGCGGCGCTGGCAGCCTTCGTCGATGCGGCAGATCTCGCTGAGCTGAAGGCGGCCCGCCTCGCCCACACGGGTGATCGCTCGCCGCTGGCGTTAGCGAACCGCGAAATCGGCGCGCTACCCCCGGCCGCGAAGGCCCAAGCCGGTCAACGAATCGGCAAGGCTCGCGGCCTTGTCAAACAGGCGCTGGCCCAGCGGGAGCAGGAACTCGAGGCGCAACGAGATGCGCGCGTCCTGGACGAAGAGACAGTCGACGTCACCCTCGCGACAGATCGAGCCAAAGTCGGTGCCCGCCACCCATTAACCACCATCTCCGAACGCCTCAGCGACGTATTTATCGCGATGGGTTATGAGGTCGCCGAAGGCCCCGAGATTGAGTCCGAGTGGTTCAACTTCGATGCCCTCAACATCGCTGCGGATCATCCTGCACGCACGATGCAAGACACCTTCTTCGTCGAACCGGCCGAGGCCGGAATTGTCCTGCGTACCCACACCTCACCCGTCCAGATCCGGGCACTGCTTTCTCGTGAGTTACCCGTCTACGTCGTGTGTCCGGGCCGGGTATTTCGAACCGACGAACTCGACGCGACTCACACCCCGGTCTTCCATCAGATCGAAGGCCTCGCTGTTGATGAGGGCATCACCATGGCTGACCTCAAGGGCACCTTGGACCACCTGGCCGCATCCATATTCGGCGAGGGTCTGGTCACCCGGCTCCGGCCGTCGTACTTTCCCTTCACCGAACCCAGTGCTGAGCTGGACCTGCAGTGCTTCGCCTGCCGTGGCGAGAGCGTCGGGAACCCGGACCAGCCGTGCCGGACCTGCGGCAGTGAGGGATGGATTGAGTGGGGTGGCGCAGGGATGGTCAATCCGCGAGTCCTCGAGGCATGCGGTGTCGATAGCGAGAAGTACAGCGGTTTCGCGTTCGGGATGGGGCTGGAACGGACGTTGATGTTCCGCCACGACATCACTGATATGCGCGACATCGTCGAGGGCGACATCAGATTCACCCGAGCTTTCGGATTGGAAGGCTAGACGTCATGCGAGTACCTATCTCCTGGTTGGCCGATTTTGTTGAGGTGCCAACATCGGCGACCGGTCGTGACATCAGCGATGCGCTCATCAATCTCGGCCTCGAGGTTGAGACCGTTGACGTCGTCTCGGATGTCACCGGTCCCGTTGTGTTCGGTGTCGTTGCAGCTATCGAAGAACTCACTGAGTTCAAGAAGCCGATCCGCTTCTGCCAGGTAGACGTCGGAGCCGCGAACGGGGGGGTCCGCGACATCGTCTGCGGTGCCCAGAACTTCGCGGTCGGCGATGTCGTCATCGTTGCTTTGCCCGGCGCAGTACTACCCGGCGGATTCGCCATCGCTGCGCGTCAGACCTATGGCCACACCTCCGACGGGATGATCTGCTCAGCTCGTGAGTTAGAACTCGGTGACGATTACGACGGCATCATGGTGCTCGATCCAACGGGCATCGTGATCGGCGAGCTTGCAGGGCCGACGTTCGGCTTCGGCGAGGAGGTCCTCGACATCGCGGTCACCCCTGACCGTGGATATGCCCTGTCGATCCGTGGAGTCGCTCGCGAAGCGGCGATCGCCTTCGACGTGCCCTTTAACGACAGGGCCCTCGACCTCGCGGATCTTCCTGCGCCAGCAGGCGATGCGCAGCCCGCGGCGTGTTCGTTCGACGCCTCTGGCGGATGCGACGTCTTCACAGCGCGGACGATTCTTGGCGTGAACGCCAGCGCCCCAACTCCGCGATGGATGTCGCAACGATTGCTGGCAGCGGGGATGCGTTCTGTGAGCCTCATCGTCGACGTCACGAACTACGTCATGCTCGAAACCGGCCAGCCGCTCCACGCCTTTGATCTCGACCATCTCCGAGGCGGTCTCCAGGCCCGACGCGCAGCCCCTGGTGAGGCTCTGACAACCCTGGATCACGTTGAGCGCACTCTCGATCCCGAGGACCTGGTGATTGCCGACGATTCTGGCCCGCTCGCCCTAGCGGGCACGATGGGAGGAGTTACGAGCGAGATCTCCGATGCCAGCACCAATATCGTCCTGGAAGCTGCTCACTTTGACCCCGTCGTCGTCGCCCGAATGTCGCGTCGCCACCGCCTGTCGAGTGAAGCCTCTCGCCGTTTTGAGCGGGGAGTCGATCCAGTCATCGCCCCCTACGCTTCTGGCTATGCCGCATCGCTGATTTTGGAACTAGCCGGTGGAACCTATGTAGGGATGACTGCCGAGCAGAGCCCAACGACAGCTTCGCGCATCACGATGTCGGCCCAACGCCCAGCCAAGACGGCCGGGATGGAGATCTCTGATGTCACGACGATTGACGCGTTGGAAGCAATCGGGGCGACAGTGGCAGTCAACGGCGAGACCCTCACTATCGACCCACCTTCATGGCGCCCAGACCTAACGGATCCCGCCGATGCTGTGGAGGAAGTCATTCGACTGCTCGGTTATGACCGGATCCCGTCTCGGCTTCCGAGCGCACCTGCGGGCCGGGGTCTGACTGTCGAGCAGCAGTTGCGACGGCGAGCAAGTCTGCTGGCCGCATCGATGGGTCTCGTTGAGGTGCTGAACTACCCGTTCCTGGGACCGGCCGACCTCGACAAAACCGGGATTCCAGACGACGACCCTCGCCGCGTGAGTGTCCGGTTGGTTAATCCGCTCTCAGATGAGCAGCCAGAGATGCGCACGATGCTGCTGCCCGGACTACTTGGTGCGGCCCGCCGAAACTCGTCACGCGGCGCTGAGTCCATCCATATCTTCGAGATTGGGTCAGTCGCGCAGGGGTCACCTGCGACCGGCGCTCACTCGTATCCGGGTGCGGGTGTCGCAACGCGACCTACCGCGGAGGAGCTCGCAGAGCTGGACGCTGCCGTTCCAGAGCAGCACCGCGATCTGGCGGGCGTTCTTATCGGCCCACTTGAGCAACGCGGACCGTTGAGCGCGGGGTCGACGTCGGACTGGTCCGATGCGATCAGGTTCGCTACGGAGATCGCCGAGGCGCTCGGTGTCGAAGTCGACGTCCAACAGATCTCCATCGCTGCGTTCCACCCTGGTCGCTGCGCTGAACTACGGGTTGGCGAGCGAGTAGTTGGCTACGCCGGAGAACTCCATCCCCGCGTGTGCGCAGCGTGGGAACTTCCCGCGCGTGCGTGTGCCTTCGAGTTCAATCTCGACGAGGTCGTGACGGCAGGCGCTCACCACATCGCGACCGGCCCGACCGTTCGTACTTTCCCAGTGGCGAAGGAAGATCTCGCGCTTGTGGTCGCCGCTGATGTGTCTGCAGCCTCAGTGAAGGCAGCCCTCGAAGTCGGTGGAGGTGACCTCCTGGAGTCCGTTCGACTATTTGACGTATTCGAAGGCGATCAGGTCGGCGACGGGATGAAGTCGCTGGCATTTGCGCTTCGATTCCGCGCCGGTGACCGCACTCTCGACGTGAATGACGTGAGCTCAGCGCGGTCTGCCGCGATTGCCGCTGCGGCCGAAAAGTGCGGAGCCGTCCTTCGTAGCTAGGCAACAGTCGATTGACCGCGATATACCTAGGTCTATGAACGAGGGTGGGTTGGCGGATCGATTCGACTACACCCAGGCCATGCTTGGGATCGCACAGATCTTCGAGATCATCGCCGCCTTGACGATTCTCTTCGGACTGTTCTGGTCGGCGGGGCTCGCCTTTCGTACCTATCTACGGTCAAAGTCTGGCCTGCAAAGCTACAAGACGATGCGCCAGTCATTCGGTGGAGCGATCCTGCTCGGCCTGGAGATCCTCGTTGCCGGTGATTTGATCCGGACCGTGGCTGTAGCTCCTACTTTGGACAATGTGGCAGTGTTGGCGATCATCGTTCTCATTCGCACATTCCTCAGCTTCAGTCTGGAGATCGAGATCAACGGTGTACCGCCTTGGCGGCGCGCGCTGGTCAGCGGTGCAACGGTTATGAAGGAAGCAGCGGCAAAAGATGCGCCGAAAACCAGCTAAGCCTCACGGTCACCTCGACAGTTAGTCCACTTGGTCGTCATGGTCGATATCTGACCCAGATTCGCCAATGAGGGCTCGGCGAAGAATCTTGCCCGTCGGGTTCCGCGGCAGTTCCTCGACGAGGACAACCTCGCGTGGACGATGATGCGGGCCTAGTCGCTTGCGTGCCCAGACCAGGATCTCCTGTTCGCTACACGTCACCCCACTCCAGGGCACAACGAACGCGACGAGCTTAGAGCCGTAGACCGGGTCGGGTACGCCGACGACGGCGACATCGGCAATATCGTCGTTACGCCGCAGAACTTCCTCGACCTCCGTCGGGTGAACGTTCTCGCCGCCGGTGACGACCATGTCATCGGCCCGGCCCACGATGGTCAAGCGGCCATGGTCATCGAGACGCCCGACATCGCCGGTGAAGACCAAACCTCGCGTGCGTTCGCGGTCGGTGCCGTCCGTATAGCCATCAAACGTCGTTCGGCTGCCGACGAAGACGCGTCCGTCGCGGCCAACTGGAACCGGTCGTCCCCGCCGATCCAGAATCTCAAGATGTACCCCGGCAAGAGGCTTACCGGCACTCTGCGGGTCGGCTCGCAAGTCGTCGGGGGAAGCGCACGTGGCGAAGGCCGCCTCGGTGCTCCCGTAGAGGTTGTAAAGCACATCCCCGAACGCGTCCATAAACTCGATTGCCAGATCTCCCGGCAGTGCCGAACCGCTGACCGCAACGCAGCGCAACGAGCTCAGGTCGTACCGCTGTCGCACCCGCTTGGGTAGTTCAAGGAGTCGGCGCAGCACCACGGGAACGGTCACCAAAGTCTCAACCTGGTGATTGTCGATGAGTTCGAGAATGCGCTGCGCGTCGGGTCGACGCATCACAATCTCTGAGTTGTCGAGCAGCGTTGACAGCCGATGTAGCATCCACCCCCAGGAGTGGAACAGGGGAGCGGCGATGAGGGTCGTGCCGGCCATCTTGATGGGGAAGGCATCGAGCACTGCTGCGGCAGCGTCGAGCGGCACGGACGATCGGCCCGCGCCGCGAGACTTCCCACTTGTTGTTCCCGACGTGAGGATGATGTGTTTGCCATGTTCGGCAACCGCAGGGATCTTTCCCTTACCCGGCAGACTGGCAAGTAGCGCGATTCCGGACGGATCGTCGGCCGAGATGGAGGGGATCCCTTTGGGCACGCGATCAGCAAACTCCTCGTCACGGATCAGCAGGCTGATGCCTTGCTGGGCCACGATCTCGGCTACCGCTTCGGAGTTCGATGAGGTATTCAGATAGACGAGGTCAGCCCCAGCTCGGGAGACCGCCGTCATTGTCTCCAGGAATGCTCGTGAGTTTCGGCCAAGAAGGCCCACTCGCGAGCCGGGCCCGATACCGCGATCGAGCAGGCTGAGCGCCAAACGGTCGCAGCGGTGGTCGATATCGGCGAACGAGACGTAGGGGCGCTGGGGATCATCGACGTCGATCACGGCGATTGAGTCAGGATGGCGAGCTGCACCGAGCGAGAAGCCAACTGCCGGGCTGGTTCCCCAGCGTAAGACGCCGCTGGTGATTCGCAGCGTCGCTCGTGGGCTCATCGGTCGGACCAGACCGGACTTCGCGACTCCGCGGGCCGCGGCACCCGCCACCCGAAGGTTGTCGCCGACGCGATACATACGAAATGGCACGGAGTAATCGTTGCGCGTGGATAACTGATCATGAACACCGGCTCCCATCTCGTGACCCCCTACCGCTGTATAAAGTTGTGCATATGCGTATATTACTCGCATGGCAACACGTGTTGGGGTAGTCGGTGCGTCAGGATATGGCGGCGCGGAGCTGCTGCGGATTCTGGCGGGTCACCCGGTATTCGATGTCACAGTCGCCGCCGCTGGATCGAATGCGGGCGAGCGAATCACGTCGCTACATCCGGGTTTAGTCCCATACGCCGACGTGACGTTTGCCCCAACCAACGCAGCCATCCTCGAGGGCCTCGACGTGGTATTCCTCGCGCTCCCGCATGGTCAGTCCGCCGAGCTGACAGCCGCACTCGATCCGGCACAGCGAGTCGTCGATCTCGGTGCTGACCATCGCCTCACCGATCCCTCGGACTGGGACCACTTCTACGGCCCCAACCCCGCCGCCGAACCGTGGACCTATGGCCTTCCCGAACTCCCCGAACGCGCGCAGCAGGTCGCTTCTTCAACGAAGGTGGCCAATCCGGGTTGCTACGCAACAGCCATCCAGTTAGGCGCCGCGCCTCTGCTCGCTGCCGGTTTGGCTGAGCCAACGGATATCGTGGTCGTCGCCGCCTCCGGGACCTCAGGGGCGGGACGCAAGGCCTCCGTCGCGACGTCGGCCACGGAGGTTATGGGATCGATGTCGGCGTACAAGGTGGGTGGAACCCACCAGCACATCGCCGAGGTTCGCCAGGAACTGTCCGCTATTGCGCAAGCCCTCGTGACGTTGTCGTTTACCCCGATGCTGGCCCCAATGCCGCGCGGCATCTTGGCCAGTACCAGTGTGCAGATGGGGGACGCCGTGACGTTGGAACAACTCGTGGCGGCTTTCGAATCGGCGTACGGTGATTCGCTATTCGTCCATCTTCTTCCCGACGGCCAGTGGCCCACGACGGGCGCAACGAGCGGGACCAACTGTGCGCACCTGCAGGTGGCCCTCGATCAGACAACGAACCGCGCCACAGTGGTCGTGGCCATCGATAACCTCGGCAAAGGTGCCGCAGGCCAAGCCGTGCAGAACGCCAACCTGATGTGTGGGCTGGCGTCCGATCTCGGCCTGACAACAATGGCGGTAACACCATGAGCGTCACTTCAGCCCAAGGATTCCAAGCGAGCGGTGTCGTCGCCGGACTGAAGGCATCGGGTCTGGCCGACGTCGCACTCGTCGTCAACACCGGCCCGGACCTCGCGGCGGCGGGTGTCTTTACTGCGAACAAGATTAAAGCAGCTCCGGTGATCTGGTCGACGCAGATCCTGAAGGCTGGTGAGGTCCGAGTCGTCGCGTTGAACTCCGGCGGTGCCAACGCCTGTACCGGTCCGCAAGGGTTCGCCGACACCCACCGCAGCGCCGAACATGTGGGCGCACTTCTCGACTGCGGCGCCGGTGAGGTAGCCGTGTGCTCCACCGGATTGATCGGTGAGTTATTGCCCATGGACAAGTTGCTCGCTGGCTATGACGCGGCTGCCGCTGAACTCAGCGCGGATGGGGGAGTCGCCGCAGCAGTGGCCATCATGACGACCGATACCGTCGCCAAGACCGCATCAGTCTCGATGGGTGATTTTACCGTCGGTGGGATGGCGAAAGGCGCCGGAATGCTCGCGCCGGGGCTCGCCACCATGCTGTCGGTGATCACCACCGATGCCGTCGTGGACGCACCCACGCTCGACGAGGTCCTGCGAAAGGCAGTCTCGACGACGTTCGATCGAATCGATTCAGACGGTTGCATGTCGACCAACGACACTGTCCTCTTGCTGGCGTCGGGCGCGAGTGGATACGAGCCGACTATCGAAGAGCTTCAAAGTGCGACCACCAGTGTGTGCAAGCAACTATCAAGGGCCCTCATCGGTGATGCGGAGGGGGCAAGCAAAGACATTCAGATCGCAGTACAGGGAGCTGAGACGGAGGCTGATGCGCTCCTCGTTGCTCGGGCGATTTCGCGGAGCAACCTGCTCAAGTGCGCCATTCACGGCGAGGACCCGAATTGGGGCCGGGTGATCTCGGCCGCCGGAACGACCAATGCGACCTTCGAACCCGACGAGATCGCCGTCGCCATCAACGGGATCTGGGTCTGTCGCAATGGCAGCGTTGGAGAAGACCGCAGCCTGGTAGATATGTCTGGCCGGGAAGTCATCATCGAAGTTAACCTGCAGGCCGGTGATGTCGACCTCTCGCTGTGGACCAACGACCTGACCGCTGATTACGTCCACGAGAACTCGGCGTACTCGACATGACCGCGCCAACGCCAGCGAGCGCTTCCGGTGCGGAACAAGATGCCCAAAGCAAAGCGGCCGTACTCGCCGAAGCTCTCCCGTGGATGAAGGCGTTTCACGGTGCCACAGTGGTCATCAAGTACGGCGGAAACGCGATGATTGACGACCTGCTCAAGAGCTCGTTTGCAGCCGATATTGTCTTCCTCCGCTTGGCGGGACTACGGCCTGTCGTGGTCCATGGCGGCGGCCCGCAGATCAACGAGATGCTCGGTAAACTCGGCATCGAATCAACCTTCGCAGCCGGTATGCGCGTCACGACACCCGAAGTGCTGGACGTGGCACGAATGGTGCTGACCGGTCAGGTCCAGCGGGAACTGGTCAATCTCATCAATAGTCACGGACCGTTCGCTGTCGGAGTTTCTGGGGAAGATGCCCACCTCTTCGAAGCGCAACGTCACGTGGCTTCGGTCGACGGTCAGCCAGTCGATGTCGGCCTCGTCGGTGACGTCACCGCAGTGCGCACCGAGCTAGTGGAGACGCTGCTCGCAGACGGGCTCATCCCGGTTGTCTCAAGTATCGGCGTGGGACGGGACGGCACCGTCTACAACATCAACGCCGACATTGCCGCCAGCGCGCTAGCCGCTGGATTGAATGCCGACAAGCTGGTCATGATGACCGATGTTGCTGGCCTATTCGCAAACTGGCCAGAGTCCGATGAGGTTATCCGAGACCTCTCACGTGACGAGTTGATCGAGTTAATGCCCAGTATTTCCGGCGGCATGATCCCCAAGCTGCGCGCCTGTTTGGAAGCCATCGAGTCGGGAGTGACCCGCGCGCACATCATCGACGGTCGGATAGAGCACTCGATGCTCTTAGAGGTCTTCACCACGACGGGCGTCGGAACGATGATCTATGCCGACGACCAGACAGCGACCCAATCATGACCCAATCCGCGACAACGACGAATACGCAGACCCTCGCGAACGAGTGGTCCGCCGTCATGATGAACAACTACGGCGTTCCCGCCATTGCACTGTCCCATGGTCGCGGGTCGCGGGTCTGGGACGTCGACGGCAAAGAGTACTTGGATCTCATCGCTGGAATCGCTACCTCAACGTTGGGTCACGCGAATCCTGATATTCAGTCTGCGGTGAACGCCCAGTTGGCCAAGATCACGCACACTAGCAACCTCTTCATGCACGAACCGGGTATCGCGTTGGCGTCCAAGCTCGTCGAGCTTGTGCGTCAGCCCGCCAAGGTCTTCTTCTCCCAAGATGGTGCCACCGCCAACGAGGCAGCCATCAAGCTGAGTCGTCGCCATGGTTGGCTCGCTGACCCATCGGGCGGCAAGCTAGAAATCGTCGCGGCCAACCGCTCATTTCACGGCCGGACGATGGGTGCGCTGTCCATCACTGGCAGCGCACCAAAGCAGGATCCGTTCCGACCACTCCTTGAGCCAGTGAGCTTCGTTTCCTTCGGTGATATCGACGCTCTCGAGGCCGCGGTCACAGATCGAACGGCCGCCGTCTTCCTCGAGCCGGTACTCGGCGAGGGAGGTGTGATCCCAGCGCCCGCGGGCTATCTGGCCGCCGCTCGCACGATCGCTACGAGGCATAACGCCCTGCTCGTCATCGATGAGGTGCAGTCGGGGATCGGACGCACCGGAGAGTGGTTTGTCAGCCTGAGCCACGGTGTGAGTCCCGACATCATCACGTTGGCGAAGGGCCTCGCTGGAGGTTTGCCACTCGGTGCCTGCATCGGTATCGGTGCTGCAGGTGACCTCTTCGTCCCCGGCAATCATGGGTCGACGTTCGGGGGAAATCCGGTCTCCTGTGCCGCGGCGCTCGCTGTTATCCAAGCGATCGAGAAGGATGACCTGCTCGCGTCGGTGACGTTGGTCGGCAACCACTGGATCGAACGATTCAACCGGACCTCCCACGCCAACCTGGTTGGGGTTCGGGGGAGCGGATTGTGGCTGGCCTTGGAGCTTTCGGGGGTCGACGCGGCTGCGGTCCAACGGGCCGCCGAAGATCGCGGATTCCTCGTGAACGCAGTCGCCCCCGATGCCATCAGACTCGCCCCGCCGCTCGTTCTGTCCATCGCCGAAGCGGACGAGTTCGCCGACGCCCTTCCCACAATCCTGGACGCAGCAAAGGAGGCACGATGACCGCCACCCCATCCGCCCCGTCCCAACGCGTGACCACTAAAACGGCTCGTCATCAGTTCATCGTCGAGGTACTTGAGCACAACGAGGTCGAGTCGCAAGGTGCGCTCGCGCATCTGCTGAGGGAACGTGGCTTCGACGTGACCCAGGCAACGTTGTCCAGAGATCTCGACGAGTTGCGCGCTGTCAAAATATCTGCCGGTAGCGGCACTTTGGTCTATGCGATTCCGCAAGACGGCGGAGATCAATCCGCCAGAGTCACCTCAGTTGACGTCGCAATCAACAAACTCCAGCGAGTGGTTGGCGAACTAGTCAGCAGCGTGGATCAGTCGGGCAATATGGTCGTGCTGCGAACTCCGCCAGGCGCCGCTCAGTACCTCGCGTCAACGATCGACCACAGCACCGCACCAGACATCATCGGGACAATCGCGGGCGACGACACGGTGCTGATGGTCACCCGCGATCCCAAAGGGGGAGCGCAGGTAGCAAAGCGCTTTATCGATCTCGCCCAGCGACGGAACGTCCACGGTGGCTAATCAGTTTTAGCCACACCAGCACGTCAAGACAAACAACAGGGAACAACAACTAACAAGGAGCTCCCAGTGAGTGAAAGAGTGGTCCTGGCATATTCCGGTGGTCTCGACACGTCCGTCGCGATCGGTTGGATAGCCAAAGAGACTGGCAAAGAGGTCGTCGCCGTCGCAGTGGATGTGGGTCAAGGTGGAGAAGACCTCGAGGTCATCCGCGAACGAGCCCTCGCATGTGGGGCCGTCGAGGCATACGTCGCTGACGCCCGCGACGAGTTCGCCGACGAATACTGCTTGCCGTCCTTGCGAGCAGATGCCCTCTACATGGGCGTGTATCCGCTCGTATCGGCTCTCTCCCGGCCCGTCATTGTCAAGCACCTCGTGGCTGCCGCTCGGCTTCACGGAGCCGATACCGTTTCCCACGGCTGCACCGGCAAAGGTAATGACCAGGTTCGTTTCGAGGTTGGTATCGGAGCTCTCGCCCCGGACCTCAAGTGCATCGCCCCTGTTCGTGACTACGCGATGACTCGCGACATGGCGATCGAGTTCGCCGAGGCCGAGAATCTCCCCATCGATGTGAACAAGAAGTCGCCGTACTCGATCGATCAGAACGTGTGGGGCCGTGCTGTCGAGACAGGCTTCCTAGAGGACATCTGGAACAGTCCGATCGAGGATGTCTACGAGTACACCGATGATCCGACGCTCGGTCGCCCCGGGGATGAAGTAATCATCACGTTCGAGAAGGGCGCTCCCGTCGCGATCGACGGCCGCCCCGTCACGATGCTGCAAGCGATCGAAGAGCTGAACCGTCGGGCAGGTGCGGCCGGAGTCGGGCGCATGGACATTGTCGAAGACCGGTTAGTCGGCATCAAGAGCCGCGAGATTTACGAAGCCCCCGGTGCATTGACACTGATCAAGGCCCACAAGGAACTCGTGAGCGTAACCGTCGAGAAGGACCTCGCGCGCTTCGCTGCAGGAGTCAGCCAGCGCTGGGCCGAACTGGTCTACGACGGTCTGTGGTTCTCGCCGCTGCGTGAGGCACTAGACGGCTTCCTCGACGTCATGAACCAGCAGGTGTCCGGAGATATCCGGATGAACCTGCAAGGCGGCACTCCGATCGTGACCGGCCGCCGTAGCGACCAATCGCTCTATGACTTCAACCTCGCGACCTACGACACCGGCGATACCTTCGATCAATCGATGGCTAAGGGTTTCATTGAGCTTTGGGGTTTGCCGACCAAGCTCGCTGCTCAGCGGGATCAGGCCAATGGCTGAGGTAGCCGCGCCGGGAGATCCGGATACACCGGCTGAGCGCAATAAGAGCAAAGCGTTGTGGGGAGGACGGTTCGCATCTGGGCCGTCTCCTGAGCTGGTCGCACTGAGTCGCTCGACGCATTTCGATTGGCGCCTAGCGACCTACGACTTGCTGCAGACTCGGGCTCACGCCGGGGTGCTACGCAGCGCCGATCTGCTCACGGATGAGGAGTTCGCTGCCATCCACGCAGCGATCGACACGTTAGGTTGCGAGCTTGCGGCCGGACTCGTCGGCCCAGATATTGACGACGAGGATGTCCATACCGGAGTCGAGCGGATTCTCGTCGAGCGGCTCGGTCCGGTCGGAGGGAAGCTCCGTGCCGGTCGTTCTCGAAACGATCAGATCGCGACCGACTTTCGACTCTATCTGCGGACCCAAGCCAGGGCGATCGCCGAGGTGATCGTGGGGTTGCAAACCGCGCTGATCGATCAGGCGCGCGAGCATATCGACTCCGCTGCCCCAGGATTTACGCATCTCCAACGGGCCCAACCAGTCTCGTTCGGGCACGAACTCGCGAAGCATGTTCACGCGTTTGCTCGCGACCTGGACAGGCTTGCTGACTGGGACACCCGAACAGCCGTGAGCCCATTGGGGTCTGGCGCGTTGTCTGGTTCGGCGTTGCCGTTGGATCCAGAGAAAGTGGCACTCGAGCTCGGGTTCGATCGCGCCGCCGAAAACTCAATTGATGCCGTGTCTGACCGAGACTTCGTTGCGGAGTTCCTGTTTGTGACCGCGATGATGGGTGTCCACCTCTCACGCCTCGGGGAGGAAGTCTGTTTGTGGACGTCCAAGGAGTTTGGCTGGGCGACTTTGCATGACTCGTGGTCGACCGGATCGTCGATCATGCCACAAAAGAAGAACCCAGATATCGCCGAACTTGCTCGCGGCAAGGCTGGGCGATTAATCGGGGATCTGACCGGTCTCTTGGCCACGCTCAAGGCACTGCCGTTCGCGTACAACCGTGATCTGCAGGAAGATAAGGAACCAGCCTTCGACGCCGTCGACACGATTCTGGTGCTCACCCCTGCTGTGACGGGAATGATCGCAACGCTGGAGTTCAACACTGCGCGAATGGCCGATAGCGCGCCCGGAGGGCATGCACTCGCGACCGAGATCGCTGATTGGCTTGTCGCGAAGGGCGTCCCATTCCGGTCTGCACACGAGATTGCCGGAGCATGTGTGAAGGCGGCAGATGACCAGGGCGTGGAACTCTGGGAACTCGACGACGAGACCTTGCTCGGGGTCTCCCCGGAGCTCGACCCGAGTGTGCGCGACGTGCTCTCTGTCGAAGGCGCGCTTGCGACCCGAACAACTGCCGGAGGTACCGGTCCGGGTTCGGTGCGTGCCCAGATTGGCAAACTAGTCGAGGACAACTCCGCCGCCGCCGCGTGGGCATCGCAGCCAGCGATACCTGATGCCCCGAGTTGGCTCTGAGCAATCGCAGCTGAAGTAGGAGAACCATCCATGCGGCAAGCGCCAGCACGATGACCCCCGAGGAGCTAACTCAAACAGATCCGTTGACCCTGGCACCACTGTTGCTGGGACAACACGTAGCGAGCATGGTCGACGACCGTCGAGTCGTCTTGCGCATCACCGAAGTCGAGGCCTATCTGGGCGTCGGTGAGGACCCGGGGTCGCACGCATTTCGCGGCCAGACGCCAAGGAACTCAACGATGTTCGCCGCTGGGGGCCACCTGTACGTCTACCGCTCCTACGGCGTCCACTGGTGCGGAAACGTCGTTACGGGCCCAGCAGGGTCCGCTGGTGGGGTCCTCCTGCGAGCTGGCGAGATCGTGGATGGTCGCGATTTCGCCTGGGAACGTCGGATGCGCACCGGTGTTGCACGCCGCGAGGTTGATCTGGCACGCGGACCAGGCCGCCTCGGAACTGCGCTGGCGTTCGGCCCTGACCTCGATGGGACTCTCCTGACCGGTGATGGTCCTGTATCGCTGCTATTCGGTTCAGTGGCACCCACGGCCACGATCGGACGCTCGACCCGCACGGGAGTCGCTGGTCCCGGATCAGTGCGCCGATACCGCTTCTTTTTGGACGGTGACCCTAGCGTGAGTCCTCATCGTCCGGTACGGGTTTGATGCCGGAGGTATCCGACTATTTGGCATATTTCTCTAAACTGTTGAGACCTGTCTACCCCCGATAAGCCAAGATGTAGCCGTGTCCCAATCTGCGCCTGTCACGAATGACCTACTCGACGATTTGAGATGGCGAGGTCTCGTCGCACAAACGACAAACGACGATGAGCTCGCGACGGATCTAAACTCAGGTTCGCTCTCGCTTTACTGCGGCTTCGATCCGACCGCAGCCAGCCTCCATGTCGGCAACCTCGTGCCGCTCTTGACGTTGCGCCGATTTCAGCAGCACGGTCATCGGCCGATCGCCCTAGTCGGCGGCGCTACCGGACTAATCGGGGACCCCTCGGGACGGGCGACCGAACGAACCCTAAATAGCGACGACGTGGTTGAGGATTGGGTAGGCCGCATCCGCAGTCAGGTCAGTAGCTTCGTCGATCTCGACGGTGAAAAAGCAGCCACAGTCGTCTCGAACTTGGACTGGACTGAATCACTCACAGCCATCACGTTCTTGCGTGAGGTCGGCAAACACTTCTCCGTCAACGTCATGCTGAGTAAAGACTCGGTGAAGACCAGACTTAATGACCAGGGGATTAGTTTCACCGAGTTCAGCTACATGTTGCTTCAAGCTCACGACTACCTTGAGCTCTACCGGCGCCATGATTGCCGCCTTCAGATCGGCGGGTCTGACCAGTGGGGCAACATCACCGCTGGGCTCGACCTCATCCGGAAAGTCGAAGGGGGCGATGGCCCAACGGCGCATGCCCTGACCGTCCCCTTAGTCACAAAGTCCGACGGTGAAAAGTTCGGCAAGACTGCCGGCGGAGCCATCTGGCTCGATGCAGAGATCACCACACCATTCGCGTTCTACCAGTTCTGGCTAAACACTGATGACCGCGATATAGGCAGCTTCACCAAGCTGTTCAGTATGGCCGATCGATCAACGATCGAAGGTGTGCTGAGCGCACATGTTGCTGAACCCTTCCGCAGGTCGGCGCAACGGTTCTTAGCGCGCGAGCTGACAACGCTGGTCCACGGTCAGCATGCCAGTGAACAAGTGGAGGCGGCCGGTATCGCGCTGTTCAGTGGAGGGGACCTATCGCAGCTCGACGAATCTACTGTCGCCGCAGCGTTGCAGTCAGCGCCGAACGCGACGTACACCCTCGATTCGCCGCAGGCATGGCCAGAAGTCGCCGATCTGCTGGTAGCTACTGGGCTATCCGAAAGCAGGGGAGCCGCTCGCCGCACGATCAAGGAGGGCGGCGCATACCTTGACAACCAGCGCGTCACCGATCAGGATTCAGTTGCAAGCGCAGATCAGCTGATTCACGATCGCTGGTGGGTGCTGCGAAGGGGAAAGCGGAACTTCGCCAGCGTCGAACTACGATAGTGACGCAGGACACATGCAAATGAGTTGACGTCACTAGCGAAAAAGCGTAATGTTTCATCTCGGCCCGGAAAGAGTTTTACTCCTCCGGAAGCCCAAGCCAAGTACCTGGAAACAGCGAAAAGCGGGAAGGCCCCCCGGCTGCAAAGCCGGAAACGCCTTCATCTAAGGTAACAACGTTGCCCCGAAAACTTCGGCCCAAAAGGCCAAACTATCGGTGTGCGCCCGAACCTTGAGAACTCAACAGTGTGCCAAAAGTCGATGCCGAATCCCGGCTCGAAGGCGCCGCACTTGTGCGGTTTCGTCGAGCAGGAGATTCCTTTGAGGCAATGACAGAAAGCAAAAGCGAATTTACGCATAGCAATCTGTTCTATTGCCAGGAATAAAACAATTCATTTATGGAGAGTTTGATCCTGGCTCAGGACGAACGCTGGCGGCGTGCTTAACACATGCAAGTCGAACGAAGCTCCCGGGCTTGCCCGGGATGACTGAGTGGCGAACGGGTGAGTAACACGTGGGCAACCTGCCCCAGACACTGGGATAACCTCGGGAAACCGAAGCTAATACCGGATACGACCACTTCAGACATCTGATGGTGGTGGAAAGTTTTTCGGTCTGGGATGGGCCCGCGGCCTATCAGCTAGTTGGTGGGGTAATGGCCTACCAAGGCGACGACGGGTAGCCGGCCTGAGAGGGCGACCGGCCACACTGGAACTGAGACACGGTCCAGACTCCTACGGGAGGCAGCAGTGGGGAATATTGCACAATGGGCGAAAGCCTGATGCAGCGACGCCGCGTGGGGGATGAAGGCCTTCGGGTTGTAAACCTCTTTCAGCAGGGACGAAGCGAAAGTGACTGTACCTGCAAAAGAAGCACCGGCTAACTACGTGCCAGCAGCCGCGGTAATACGTAGGGTGCAAGCGTTGTCCGGATTTATTGGGCGTAAAGAGCTCGTAGGCGGTTTGTCGCGTCGGATGTGAAAACCTATGGCTTAACCATGGGCCTGCATTCGATACGGGCAGACTAGAGTTCGGTAGGGGAGACTGGAATTCCTGGTGTAGCGGTGAAATGCGCAGATATCAGGAGGAACACCGGTGGCGAAGGCGGGTCTCTGGGCCGATACTGACGCTGAGGAGCGAAAGCGTGGGGAGCAAACAGGATTAGATACCCTGGTAGTCCACGCCGTAAACGTTGGGCGCTAGGTGTGGGGAACCTTCCACGTTCTCCGTGCCGTAGCTAACGCATTAAGCGCCCCGCCTGGGGAGTACGGCCGCAAGGCTAAAACTCAAAGGAATTGACGGGGGCCCGCACAAGCGGCGGAGCATGCGGCTTAATTCGATGCAACGCGAAGAACCTTACCT
>Ga0209390_10000296_pt1 | contig 94764 bp, 80 predicted proteins | sample BON01_FD_187212 | JGI IMG/M metagenome (GOLD analysis project Ga0209390, IMG submission 187212) | Freshwater microbial communities from Lake Bonney liftoff mats and glacier meltwater in Antarctica - BON-01 (SPAdes) (version 2) | ecosystem: Environmental > Aquatic > Freshwater > Ice > Glacier... | reverse complement strand
GGGCATCTGCCGAGTGAAATTATAGTGAGCCAATTTGCCTAAATTTGGCCAAAATGACCGTTTTTAGCCTCCTTGAGATCCACTTAAATATTTACTAACAAGCCATTTGGGTCCGTGGGACAGGCTCTAAATGAGTGAATTCACCTTACGTTCGTTTGTATCATCCGATATCGCGACCGCCCTGAACCTTTGGAACGAGACCCCGAGTAGAGGATTGGGCTCTCCGATCGGCTCGGAAGACTTATTCAAATTCTGGCAGCGAAACCCCGAATTAAGTCGAGTTGCAGGCGTCCGCAGTCAGATTGCCGTTACCGCGATGTGCGGAAACGACGGGCGTCGCGGTTTCTCCACCCTGTTCCCGTCGCCACTGCGCATGAAAAGCAAGGCATCGGCCGCGCCTTGGTCGAAAAGTGCGTCGCAGCTCGGTCATTGCCACGTTCCTCACCGCCCCATTCAAGTTCCGACGACAACGCATCTGGCAATCGATTGACTAGCGACTCCGCGAAGATCTTGCCGTGATCCAATTTCAATCCTACACCCCCCCCCCATGAAACGCTGCCGTATCATCCCCTCACTCGTCGCTACCCTCCTCACGCTCGGGCTTTCCGCTTCGGAGCCGAAATTGTTGTGGGAGACCACCGGCTTCATGTCTCCCGAGTCAGCCATCTATGACGAAGTGCGTAATGTGATCTACGTTTCAAATCTTGCGACCCGCGGTAAAGAAGCCGTGCCCGGAGATGGCTTCATCAGTAAACTCAGTCCCGCGGGAGAAATTATCGAACTCAAATGGGTGACGGGGTTCGACAATCCTAAAGGGGTCACTCTAGCCAATGGTCGCCTTTATGTGGGAGACGACAACGACCTCGTCGAAGTTGACATCAACGCCGGCAAAGTAGTCGCGCGCCATCAACCTCAGGATGGCCCCGGTCAGTTCAACGACGTGACCGCCGACGCGATGGGCAACGTTTACGTTTGTAGTGGCCGGCTTCATACGATCTTCCGACTGCAGCACGATCAATTTGAACCATGGGTGAAACTAGATCGCGCCCAAACTGGCGGACTGAACGGTCTCCGCGCTGAATCCAACCGACTCCTCCTCGGAGGCTGGACGCTTAAAAATGCCCACGGCGAAGAGCAGCTTGGTCATCTATCGACCGTAGATCTCACCACTAAAAAAGTCGGTAGAATTGGTCGCCAGCCCATCAGTCGGATCGATGGCATCGAACCAGATGGACAAGGCGGTTACACCGTCACTGATTGGGTCACCGGGCAAGTATCCGCGGTCACTGCCGATGGCGTCCCGACTACGTTAATGACCCTAGGCCAGGGCACCGCTGATCACGAATACATCATTGAGCAACAAACGCTGATCATGCCTTCGATGCTCGAGGGTAAGGTTCGCGCCTTCCAATGGACGCCCTAGCAAGATTATTTCGCGAATTCGCGAAATAACCGCTTCCGGGTCGCCGCATCTTTGCGGCGATCAGTACAAATCTCCAGCACCCTCATTCCACTCGGCGTTTCGCTCTCCATCGCCGCCGTGAAGGTGCCCCAACACTTCACCTGCTCATGCTTCACCCCGTGCGCGGCGCATAATTTGCCGATATCAACCGACTGAGGCGTCGCAAAATAGCGTTCAAATGGCGGCTCAAATTCGGCGACCGGAAGGTGCTCAAATATACCGCCACCGCTATTGTTGATGAGCACGACCGTCAAGTTCCCAACCAGCTCTTGAGCCAACATCAGGCCATTGCTGTCGTGTAAGAAGGCGAGATCACCGGTCAGTAAATAAACCCGCCGCCGCGCTCGATGGGCCTGCCCCAACGCCGTGGAGAGCGTTCCATCAATCCCGTTGGCACCTCGACTGAAAGCGACGTCTAAACCTCTGGCGGACGATTTCCAAAAATACTCCAGGTCGCGCACTGGCATACTGTTGGCCACGCAAATCAAGGAGCCGTCGGGCACGGTTTTCCCCAACGACCACGCCACTCGGCCTTCAAAGAAACCGTCGTCCCGCCCCTCCATCCAATCATCGATTTTTTGCCCCGCCTGCGCATCAGCCTCTCTCCATTGCTGCTCGTAGCTGGGATCCGCGGGAGCTTCACCCACGATTTCTAACGCCGTTGCTTCAACCGAAATTTCTCTCGTTTTACCGTGCAGCGCATCCTTGCTGCCGACTTGCGCTGATACCATGAGCATCTCCGCCTGAGTCTGCTCGAGCCAGTTTCGTAAGACCTTACTTGTCGGCCAAGACTCCAGCGCCAGCACATATCGAGGCGTCAATTCCCGCGCTTTGGAAGCACTTCGCAAAATTGAATCATAGGTCGATACGATCGTGATATCTGCTGGTGCGTTCTGTCGGAGCGGCGAGAGCACATCCGCCAGGATCGGCCACCCCGTCGAACGGGATATCGCGCAAATACGTTCGACGTAGAAAGCGGTGTCCTCCGGCGCTGCGGGTCCTGCCACAATTAACCCTCGAGTCGTTGTCACCCGTTGTTGGATACGAATTTCCGCCCTCCCCTTCGTTAAATTCTCAGGCTGACCGAACCAATCTTCATCGATTACCTGCCCGACTTCGCGAGCCGTTCCATCGTCATCAATTGGCGGCAGCGGATCTCTAAATGGGGCGTTTAAGTGGACGGGGCCTACCGCGGTTCGATCCCATGCTTGGCGGGCTGTTTGTCTCAGATAGGCCAGCTGTGCTATCCGTGCCTCTGGAACCGCCATTTCGTGATACCAGCTAGCGAACCGTCCGAAGAGTCGATTTTGGTCAATTGTCTGACCTGCGGCGCAGTCTCGTAACTCCGGTGGACGATCCGCGGTCACTGCAATTAACGGAACCGCCGATTCGGTCGCTTCGATCATGGCCGGCAGGTAGTGCGCGCCAGCACTGCCGCTCGTGCATAAGAGGACGACCGGAGATTTCGAACCTCGGGCATGCCCCAGGGCAAAAAAGCCCGCCGAACGCTCATCCACCACCGGGATGACTTCCACGTCGGGATGACGCACCAGCGCAATGGTAAGAGGGGTTGACCTCGATCCCGGTGAAATGACAGCCATTTTTAGTCCACAACGCACCCACGTTTCCACCCAAACTGAGCACCAAAGCGTATTAGTATTTCGGGTGTCGAGTGGGTGCATAACTAGGCCTTGAGTGCATCCAGTAGCGCTCGAAACTTCAATTGTGTTTCATCGAATTCCTGGTCGGGCGCAGAGCCCGCCACAATCCCCGCCCCCGCATAAACCCGCGCGGTCGTTCCCGATATCAGAGCCGAACGAATTCCCACCGTGAACTCGCCCCCTCCTCGGGCGTTCATCCACCCTAATGCTCCCGCATAAAGACCACGCGGAAAGCCCTCGAGTCCTCGAATCGCGTCGATTGCGCTCTTTCGGGGCGAGCCGCCGACCGCTGGAGTTGGATGTAATACAGCTAAGGCATCGAGTAGTCCAATTGCGGACGGCAACTCAGCGCGCACCGGGGTGTGCAGGTGCTGTAAATTGGCCAGCTTCCGTAACCCCGGCTTGGCCGGATGGGTGATACTCAATCCCAGATCGTTTAAACGACGTTTCACCGAGGAAAGCACGAGCGCATGCTCATACAAATCCTTCGCACTGTGCTGTAATTCTGAACCCAACGCCGCATCTTCAGATGCGCTACTGCCACGACGAGTGGTCCCCGCCAGCACATCTGCTTCCAAGATCCCCCGGCTCACTCTAACCAACCGTTCCGGACTCGCCCCAATGAAACTCTCACCTCGTCCATTCGCAATGGAGAAAGAGAAACAGTCGGGATAGCGCTGCCTCAAACCATTCAAAACCTCTAAAGGATGCAAATCAGCATCCGCTTCCAAATCGATTGCCCGAGCCAAAACAATCTTTTCAAACTCTCCCGCCTCAATCCGTGAAATTGCCGATGCGACACTCTTGCAAAAATCGTATTTTTCGCTGACTCGAAACGCCGTTGGCTGACGGGTCAATCGGTCCGCCTTAGTCCTAAAACTAAACCCGCCAAACTTACGATGTGCCCGCCAAACCCGCTCGGTCAGTTTATCCAAATCAGCGGCCGCCGTCACCGGCACATTGGCCACCGCCGTCGTCACTTCCCCCGCCCTCGCCACCTGCCAACGCGGAATAAAGGCGGTCACGGCAGGAAATACTTCCCCGTCCTCTACCTCATCAGAAAACGCCGCCGCCACGAAAACATGCGGTCCACCAAAAGCCGCATCCACGCTACCAACGGCGATTGTTCGATCAAACGCGTCGGCCGCAAAGTCCTTTAATTTCACGAAACGATCTGCCCCCGAAGCTTCCGCCCATACCGCCACTTCCGCGCCTGCGATGGCCGTGCCAGCAGACGGATGTTCGGCGTAGAAGTGAGGATGCCCGGGTTCATAAATCGCCTCCAACACCGCCAATGGATCCAGTGCGTCGACGGTAATACTAATACTCACCAAACGTTCTCGGCCATCGCGTTTGGCGGCCATTTGACACTGCGCGAGAAATTCCCGCAGGGCGTCGGGCGAGGCGTGATCTTGAGGCTGCAGTGGCAGAACTTTCATGGCGAAGGCCTCAACCCTTCGTATCCGGACGAGGGAAAAGAATGCAGTTTTCTGCCACCACATTTCCTTGCAGGGAATTTCCCCAAACGAGTTCTTCCAGCCAAACATCCCCCGCCTTATATCCGAGCACGCCGTGAATTTTATCCACTGTGCTCGGGATGACCGCGAGCAACAAAGTTGCCCCCAAGCGCAAAGCTTCGGCGATCGTCGCCAGTGCGGTTTTCAGCAACTCTTGGTCCGAGGCCTCTTGAGACTTACCGAGCTTCCAAGGCGCCCGCTGCTCGATGTAGGCGTTGGTCGCGGTGATAAACGCGAAGGTACGCTCCAAAGCCATGTGGAACTGAAACTCCTCACACAGGGGCACGACTTCATGGCGAGTTTTCTCCCAGAGCGCTCGTAGATTCGCTTCGGGCTCACCCTCCGTGACTACGTTGGGAATCGTTCCACCCGCAAATCGGTTGGTCATATTCAGCGTGCGGTTGACGAGGTTACCCAGATTATTCGCCAGCTCGCTGTTGTAGCGCACCAAGAACTGATCCATCGAGAAGTCACTGTCTTGGCCGACGCTCATCTCGCGGACCAAAAAATAGCGTAGAGCATCTACGCCGAATTTTTCGACGAACTCCAGCGGCTCCACAAAGTTACCCGTGCTCTTCGACATTTTAGCCCCGTTGATTGACCACCACCCGTGAGCTAGGATCGATTGTGGCACTGGCAGCTTGGCCGCCTGCAACATAATCGGCCAATAAACCGCATGCGGGGGAACGAGAATATCTTTTCCGATGACGTGGAATGACGCCGGCCAAATATCCGCTTTGTCTGCCACGGCCGAGTAGTAATTCGTCAGCGCATCGAACCAAACGTAGGTCACGAAATCCGCATCAAACGGCAGTGGAATCCCCCACGCTAACCGCTCCTTGGGACGCGAAATACAAAGGTCGTTCAAGGGTTCCGAAAGAAACTCGAGCACCTGTTTCGCCCGATACCGCGGAATGATGAAATCTGGATTGGCTTTGATGTGATCGATCAACCACTGCTGGTAAGCGCCGAGCCTAAAGAAGTAGTTAGACTCGGTGATTTCAGAAACCTCGCCAAAAATCTCTGGCCAACTCCCGTCTTCATTGCGGTCTTTTTCCTGCAGAAACTGCTCCTGACGGATAGAATAATAACCTTGGTATTCCGCTTTGTAGATTTCTCCCTGATTGAAGAGCTGCTGCAAAAGTTCGCAAACGACCTTCTTGTGACGGGGCTCCGTCGTGCGGATGAAGTCATCGTTAGAAATCTCCAACTTTTTACACATCGTCTGAAATTCCGGTGCGATTGCATCAACGAAGGTCTGAGGATCTATGCCCTGCGCCTGCGCACTTTGCTGAATCTTTTGACCGTGCTCATCGGTACCGGTGAGAAAATACACCTTGTCACCCATCATCCGTCGAAAACGGGCAATGACGTCCGTCAGCACTTTTTCGTAGGCGTGGCCCAAGTGTGGCGAACCGTTCACATAGTCGATCGCGGTGGTGATGTAGAAGGTCTTCATGATGAGAGCCCTGAAACGAAATGCAGCCCAAGCCAATTGTCGAAGGTTTTGACGTGATGCCCGGGCCCGGTTAACTTCCTCCCCTCCGCATGACCCCACTCATCCGTATCATTACCTTCACGCTGGTGCTACTTTTAGCCCTGCTGGTCGCGGCCTCCGCGTCGCGTTGGTATGTCGGAGCCAAAGTTCGAGCCGGCTCAATGACCTCCACGGTTCCTTTCGACTCCCGCGCCGCTCACGCCTTGTTGGATCGCGGCACTCTGGCTCTCAGTGGCTCCGCTTTGATCGTCGTGGTGTTACTCATATTTTCCCTCGGTCTCAGATCTCAAGCGGAGGAAGGGACTCGCGCTCCTTTTAGCTCTCGCGAGCGGGAACGACGTAGCCTTGCTCTGCTGGCATCCACTTCCGCCAAAGCCCAAGAGCAGCTCGATCACGAACGCGACGAGCGGGAAAAGGCGCAAGCCGACGCCAAAGCCCGCTTGGAACTCCTGAATCAGGTGCTTGAGGAGAAAATTCGACTCGGTCGAGATCTCCACGACGGCGTTATTCAGTCGCTTTATGCAGCGGGGTTGACCCTCGAATCGGCCGGACGATTGGAGAAAAGCCATCCGGAAAAAGCCCACGAATACTTCGACAAAACTTTAGGACTCATTAACCGCGGCATTACGGATGTGAGGAGTTATATCGAAGGTCTATCTCCACGCTCAGTCCGCCGGGATTCACTCGCCTCTGGTTTAGCTGAAGCCGTCGAGCAACTCCGAGCTGGGCGCCCTCTTGATGTCGACTGGAAAATTGACAATTCCACCGTCGCTGAGCTCTCGGACGAGCAAATATCCGAAACGCTCCAAATTACTCGAGAAGCAGCGAGCAACGCACTTCGACACGGGGGGGCACACCGCCTCACTATATCGCTTAGTAACGGGCAGAGCGGCGCCGAGTTCATTTTCAGAGATGATGGCACGGGGTTTGATCCGGGTGTAGGTTCACCCTCCGGGCAGGGGATAAAAAATATGGCGGCTCGCGCCGAATCTGCGACGGGCACATTTAAATTATCTAGCACTCTTGGAACTGGAACCTGTCTCCAAATCAATTGGCAAACCGCCCGCTCTTCATGACTGTTCCCTCCCCCTCTCCCGTTTCCCTCGTAATAGTGGATGATAGCGAAGTCGTCAGGGCCGGTCTCTCCGCGTTGCTCGGAAGTTCCGAACTGTTGGACGTCAAAGGCGAAGCAGGCACGGTCGCCGAAGGACTCGCAGCCGTCGCAAAGCACCTGCCCGATGTCGTTTTATTGGATATTAGACTGCCCGATGGCACGGGCTTCGATGCGTGTCACCAAATCTGCCAATCTTACGCCAATACCAAAGTGCTTATTCTTACCTCAGTGGAGGATGAAGAAATGATTGATAATGCCATCCGCTCCGGCGCGCATGGCTATTTGCTCAAGGAAGTCAATGCACGCGCCCTGATTCAAGCGGTGCTCGACGTTCACACCGGCAAATCAATTTTGGATCCAGTGATCACTGCCCGAGTGCTTGCACTAGTCAGATCGCAGGCATCCTCCACTCGCAATTTACTCGAGGGATTGTCTCGTCAGGAAAATCGGGTTTTGGAACGTATCGCCGAAGGGAAGACGAACAAAGAAGTCGCCCTCGATTTGGGCCTAGCGGAGAAAACCGTTAAAAACTACCTCAGCACGGTTTTTGAAAAACTTCACGTGACTCGCCGCACTCAAGCGGCCGCCCTTTACGTGAAATCACAATCAGATCGAGTTAAATAGGCCCATTGATACCTATTCAGGTAGGGCCTTTTAATGGGTCCTTTTTGCCCTACCGTATTTTTATAATTTAGGTTATATTGGGGTGTGTTGCTCGAACTGCCCCATCCCGCCTCCCCGTCTATGGACGAAAATCCCCGGCGATCTACCAACGGTTTCAGCCTCATCGAAGTAATCGTCGGACTGGGAATCTTCACTATGATGATGATCGGAATACTCCATCTCACATTTCAAGTCCGGGCGTCAGCCGAAGAAGCGGTTTATAATAACACCGCCCTTACCCTAGCCCAAGCTTACTTGGAGCAAATGCGTAGTAGCGACTTTGCCACGCTTCAGGCTGCCGCGGCCGATGCTTCCGGAACGATCGATCTAAATCTAATTTCGAGCGCGGGGACCCTTCTTACGGACAAAAATGGCGGAGTTTTTTCGAATAACGATTGGGCCAACGAAACCATCATGCTCGATGAAGATGAAGCGGGAAACCCTCGCCAGCCCCTCAAGTTCGAACTCCGACCCGTTCTAACTGATTTGTCCTCCGTGACTGGGGGAATTGCCGACGGTGTAGAGATCGTGCTCTGGTATCGCTCGAGATACAATTTTGGCATGGAGCGCACTCAAATTGGCACCCTTCGAACCGTTCGTTCCAATGTGTCCACTTTCTGAATATTTCACCTCCGCTACGTCGGAAAGAACGCAGCGTTCAGGAGGCTTCACCCTCGTTGAACTCATCGTCACCATGACGATATCCAGCATCGTCCTGGTCGGGGTAATTCCGTTCTTCCTCTCCAACTTCAAGTATCTTTACACGGGGGAGCAGAAACTTTTGATCAACTCGGATATTCGTCACCTGACGAACGAGTTGGTTGAGACTGCTCGCTCCTCCAACTACTTCGTACTCTACGAGTCATTCTACCCTCAAAGTCTAGGCGGGAATACCGTCAAGAGAGATCGAAACGGCAGTGGCGTAGTTAATCTGGGAGATCGACTTCAAGCCGGACAGGAAGGCTCCTTCATTGTCTTCGTTTTCTACAATGATCCTTACTACGATTCACGTCTCTACGACGGTATCACCACGAATAATCCCAATATTATGACGGTGGTGGTCGAACGGATCGTCGGATACTGGGTGGCTCCCAATCGCGAAATTTCCGGCGAGAACGCCATGTATTCATTCGACACCAATGATTATAAAACAAGTGGCGCGGCATCTTGGCATGCGCCTTGGGGGACGACATTCCCCGTCACCACGTCGGCGGCCAACACCGTGGAATCTCTGATCCCGCCGGCAACCTACGTTTGGGGGAAAAATGCTGGATTTGATATTATCGTCAACGACATGGAAGGACTCACCTCGAACGGGCTGTTCTTCGAAAACTTTCAGAATCGAAGCGCCCTTGTTCGCACCAAGATTCTACACGGGAACCAAGCCAAGCGAGTCACCAATACCTATAACTTTACCATTACCCCTCGCGGATAATTTGAACCTTTGTCCACCATGAAACTTCCCTCGTATTCATCGCGTGCTGGCCGCGGTTCAGTCATCCTCGTCGTGCTCATATTCACAACGGTGCTCTCTCTGATCGCCGGAAGTCTACTCACCTATACTCTGACCGAGCGCCGATTGAACCACACCAACCGGCTACGATTTCAGGCTAAAAACGCCACCGAAGCCGCGTTGGAGTATGCCGCCGCTGAGACTCGTGCCCGCCTGACGCTCAACTTAAACTTTTCCGCAACCGAGTTCTCCACCTCTCCGATTACTGCGCATAAAACTCGGCTCAGAAGACTACTCCCCTCGAGAGCCAACAAATACAACGCCGTCTCCTGGCGCAGTGTCGATCTATGGGTAAGCCAAGTTTCAGATACCGTTCGACGTTACATCGATCCGTCCAATGCCGGGAATGATTTTGATCCGCTTCGTGGTCAGACCGTCGGTGCCCAATCGGTTCGATTTATCGCCACCGCCCGAGCCGCCGATAACGTGGCTCAATCAATGGGCTATGCCACTCAATCGATCGAAATCCGAGATGCCGCGTTGTTCAACTACGCCATTTTCTATAATCTTGATATGGAGTTCCATCCCGGCCCCAACATGACCGTGGTAGGGCCGGTGCACTCCAATCAGTCTTCATATCTCACCGAAGGCGGCGGGATCCAGTTTACCGATACGATGACTACGGCCGGTAGTTTCATCGTCGGCACCAAGAACAGTCCCAGTTCGCGTCCGTCCGGACGGGACATCAGGTTCTCCACCGGGGTAGACGACGATGGTGACGGTGCGATCGATTTATTGTCGGTCAACGACCCAACCATCGACGGCGCGAGGGTCGGTAGCTACATCGACTCCTATTTATCTTCCCGAGTCGCGGGCTCTACGTTCCGTGATGTCGCTTCCCAAGCTTGGAATGGATACGTCCAAGACAAGTCACACGGGATCACGAAACAAACTCCCCCCGGCGTGCTCACGGGCCCTCAAGCGCATGATTTGATCGAAGCTCCCGATGCCACCGGTGACGCCACCATCGAGGCGCAAAAATTCAGCAACAAAGCCGGGCTCTACCTGGTCGTAGAACCGAACGGCGACGTGCACTCGTTCTTCGACGCGAGTGATGCGGCCGATTACAAATCCTCCGCCGTCCGTGCGGTTTGGTTGGCGACCAATCCCACCAAATTTATTACTCCTCCCGCCGGCATGGTCGAGAGCCAGCGACGGATGTATGACTGGAGAGAGCGCAAATGGATCAACACGATCGATGTCGACATGGGAGTCATGCGAGAAGCGGTGATGGCTTCTTCCGCTGGCTCCGCGGCCAATTTCAAGGTAAACGGGATTGATTGGGATATCGACAACCCCACCGTCGATGGCGCTTGGAACGGAGTTATCTACGTCGACGTGGAATCACCTACCACCGGCTACGCATCCTCTGGTACGAGCTATAAAACGAGCGCCGCCACGACCGTCTCCCAAGGTGCTGGGTCCGGCACTCGAACTTCAGTCCGTCTTTTGAACGCTTCTCGACTACCCAATCGCCGAGCGGTCGATCCCTCCAACGCCTTTCTGGCCGAGGGCATATCCATTGCGACGAACGCTCCCGTCTATACCGTTGGCCACTTCAATGCCGACGGCGCTCTGGCGGGTGATCTTTCCGATATGACCACCCCCGAAGCAGACGAGGTTCCGGCTGCGATTATGTCAGACGCCATCAGTGTGCTCTCATCGAATTGGAGCACCACCGATTTCGTGACCGGCCAAGTTGTTCCGGCCGGCGATCTCTCCAGCAGTAGCTCCTCCCGCCCCAATGCGGACCATACCGAAGTTTCGGCTGCGTTCCTTACCGGCGTTGTTGAGACCTCGGGAACTTCGAATAGTGAATATTCCGGCGGAGTGGAAAACTATCCCCGATTCCACGAAAGGTGGAGTGGTAAGAGCCTCCGCTACCGAGGATCCATCGTCGCCCTCTTCGCCAGCGAAGTCGCTACCGGAACCTGGGCGCAGTCTAAATACGGCGCCCCGAGGCGTGAATGGGGATTTAACTCCATGTTCGGCTCGCAGCGTCGCTACCCCCCGGGAACTCCGATCATCCGGACCTTCCGGCGTCTGGACTACCGCGATATTTCGCTGGCCGAATTCAATGCTTTGAAGAACAACACCGATCTCTCATTCACGAAAATGTAATGAAAATTCGCTCCCTCTTTCTCTTCTGTATTTCTGCGCTGGTTTCCAGTCTTTCGGCCCAAAGTGAGCCAGAAAACTGGGCTCCGATCGAAGCAATATCGCTAGAACAGCCGGCTCGTTTGTTGCCGCAAAATCCCTCCGTCGCTTGGCCGGCTCTTGGCTGGCAAACGGCCCTGCGGATAGGCGATCGCATGGCGATTTGGGATGAACTTCCCATTCGCTATATCACGCTCACCGCCCCCGACGTCGGAATCCAGATTCCTTTCGCCGCGCTGGAATTCTGGAGCCGAACCTCAAAACCGAGCGGCCGCTACGGTTATGAGCTTTCGTTCAAATACGATGCCCGAGCCATCATCGGGGTCTCCGCGATAAGTCGAAGCGAATTCCTACCGACGCTTGAAGATGAAGACTGGCAGACCTACCTCGCGTCGTTGGGCGGACTTTCGGCCGCTCGATTAATCACCAATGCCGATAGTGCCACGAACCCCAATCAACTCCGCATCCTTGATGGTCGCACCCGCGTGCTCGAATACCGTTACCACGGAAAGAAAAAAACCGACCCAGAGCGAGCAGTGCTCCAGATCTTTGCGGAATACGACGAGGGTCCGTATATCGTGTTTTCACTCGAGTGCTATGCCAGCGATATGAGCTTCGTCGGTCCGGCCTTTTCGAACTTAGTGACTTCATTCGAACACGCGGAGGAGTAGTCCATCACTCGACTTCAAACCAAGTTTGAAACGAAGCCCAAGCTTGGGCGCGATGGCTCAGCGATCGTTTGATTTCCGGCGAAAGCACGCCAAGTGATTCGATCTGTCCCGCGGGGATAAAGAGCGGGTCATAACCAAATCCCTCTGTCCCGCGAGGCTCATGGGCCAGGTGCCCGTGGCACCGTCCTTCGAATACATGCTCAACCTTCGCGTCACTCAACAGCAGCAGCACACAGATGTAGTGTGCGCCTCGGTTTGAGTCGGGCACCTGCTGCATGACTGAAACCAGCTTATTCAAGTTCGCATCATCATTGCTATCGATGCCGGCGAAATCGGCTGATTCCACCCCCGGAGCGCCCCCTAAAGCATCGACGCAAATCCCACTATCGTCCGCCATCGCCCATGCGCCACGGGGCAGCATTGATTGAATTACTTGCGCTTTTTTTCGCGCGTTTCCGATAAAAGTTCCCGTATCTTCGACCACTTCAGGCATCTCGCCCAAATCGCGAATTGAGCGAAAATCGAGGGCCAAGTTTGCCCGCTCCGCGAGCGTCTGGAGTTCGCGCACCTTGTGAGGATTACCCGACGCCAAGTAGATCAGTTGCCGTTTCATTTTCGCATGAATACGTTTTCGTCTGCCTGAATCCGATCCGGATAAACGACCCGGCCTCTCATCAGTTGATCATCCCCAAAAGTTGCATGATCTACATCCGCCAGCCGAATACCTTCGCTAAGTTTTTCGGTTCTCAACCCGACAAAGCCATTGCGAGCTTTGTCATCGGCGAAGAGCACGGGCGCTCGGTAGTTGAATAGGTAATCCAGATGTCGGTTGCGCAGCATCTCGCTAATCAAGTGTGCACCGCCCTCGACATAAACGCCTGAAATATTTTCCTCCACGCACTTGATTCGGAAATCGGCAAAATCCACCCGTTGATCTTGAGAAGGGAGCACCCAAACCGTCACGCCCTCTTCCCGCAGTTTCCTGACATACCCCAATCCACCATGCTGAGTCGTCACCACGATCGTTTGCTCCCGATATTGGTCGGAATAAACCTTGGGCCGGTTTCGATCCACGACGGTACGCAGCAACCCATCGAATACGAACCGCTTGGGGCACCACTCCTCGCCCTCTTCCGTTCTGGCGGTTAAACTTGGGTTGTCCCCCAACACCGTCATGGCCCCAACGGCAATGCCCGGGAAGAGACGTCTCCAACGGTGCACATCTGCCCGCGACTCAGCATTCGTGATCCACTGTGAATCCCCCGAGCGAGTGGCGATCTTCCCGTCAATCGTCACCGCTGTTTTAGCGGCAATCAGCGGACTCTTTGCCGTAATCCAATGATTAAATATCAAATTTAGATCCGAACATCGTTTCGCCTCTATTCCCGTTATCACTTCTATTCCTACCGCCGCCAAGACATTGATGCCCGCCCCGGCGTGGGCTGGGTTCGGATCCATCGCCCCGATTACCACCCGCTTGAGGCCGGACCCAATGATAGCGTCACAACACGCTCCGGTTCTTCCCGGAGTCGAACAGGGTTCAAGACTCACATACAGTGTCGCCTTAGCACCGGGTTTCCGCCCCAGATTCGACAAGGCCTCTCGTTCCGCATGCGGCCCACCATCCTGAGCGTGCCATCCCTCCGCCACGATCTTTCCGCGTTCCACGATCACCGCTCCTACCATGGGATTTGGCGCGGTCTTCCCCCAGCCTCGCTTGGCTAGCTCTAAGGCGTGCAGCATAAACCCGGAATGTGGATCAATCTCGGACATACGGATTTCCTTTTTTCTCCGCCCCGACGGTGGTTGAGGGACCATGTCCGGGATAGAGCACCATCTCATCCGTCAAACTGTAGATCTGAGATTTAATGGACTGTTGTAGCTCTTCCATTGATCCCCCCGGTAAATCAGTTCTGCCCACACTTCCCGCAAAAATTGCGTCCCCCACAAACGCGGTGCCCGCCGCGCCGAACACAAACATTACATTGCCGGGGCAATGTCCGGGAACATGCCGGATTTCCACTGTAGTCCCTAAGCCATCGAGAACGTCGCCCGCATCGATCCATTGATCTACCACGATTCCCTCGAGCCCCAGCTTTTCCCCCATGAAACCTTCCATTACTTCGGGCGTCTCGATCAGCACTTGGTCGGCGCGGTGGGCCACGACCTTGGCCTGGGTTTGTCGCACCACCTCCGCACCGCCTTGGGTATGATCCCAATGCCCGTGCGTGATCCAAAGCTCCGTGAGTTTTATCTTTGCCTCGGCCAGTAATGGTTCAATTTTTGGCCAAATATCCCCTGGCGCATCGATCAAAATCGCCTCCCCGCGCCCGGGAGCACTCAATAAATAAGCATTAGTCTGAATCGGTCCCGACGGGATTACGTGTAAATTCATCTCATCAAAACTCATCTCTAAACCCTCCTTGCGCGCAACGACAAATCCCGCCTCGTGATTGGTGGCTTGCTTCCTTTCTTCGGAGAGCCTGACTTTGACCCACCTTTCCCATGTCCACGCTTAAATTTGCAGTTCTTCCCGGTGACTATATCGGGCCTGAGGTAATGTCCGAGGCCCTTCGCGTGTTAAACCATGCCGCTTCGGCAGCAGGTTTAACGCTCGACTATACTTTTGCCGATGTCGGGGGGGCGGGAATCGATAACCACGGCCAAGCTCTTCCGGCATCGACGCTACAGATATGCCGCAACAGCGACGCCATCCTCTTCGGATCAGTCGGTGGCCCGAAGTGGGAAACGCTGCCGCCCAAGGAACAGCCTGAGCGAGCCGCGCTTTTGCCGCTCCGCAAAGCGTTTAATCTCTTCGCCAATATTCGTCCGGGATTATTGTACAAGGAACTCACCGACGCCTCACCGCTAAAATCCGAGCGCATTCCCGAAGGAATCGACATCGTTTGTATCCGCGAGCTCACCGGCGGCATCTATTTCGGCCAACCCAAGACGACCATCTTGCTCGAGAACGGTGAATTTCAGGCCATCGATACGATGATCTACAAAACCAGCGAAATAGAACGAATCGCCGAAGTCGCCGCAGTCACCGCCAAAGCGCGTGGGGGCCGAGTCTGCTCCGTCGACAAAGCAAACGTCTTGGAAACCTCGGTGCTCTGGCGAAAAACCGTCATCGACTATTTCGCCAAAAACCACCCGGAGCTTGAACTCAGTCACATGTATGTGGACAACGCCGCCATGCAACTGGCCCGGGACCCGAACCAGTTCGACGTCTTGTTCACCGAAAATATGTTTGGCGATATTCTATCCGACGAAATGGCGGTTATTTGCGGATCACTCGGCATGATGAGCAGCGCCTCTCTGGGCACGGAGCGAAACCGCCACGGTCACCCGTTCGGACTCTATGAGCCAGCGGGCGGAACCGCTCCCGACATTGCCGGAAAAGGCGTCGCCAACCCGTGCGCCCAGATTCTGTCTGCGGCAATGATGATGCGCTACAGTTTTGGCCACCCGGAGATTGCGACGAAGATCGAGGCCGCGGTGCGCAAGGCCGCGACCGTGGATGGCTATCGCACGGGCGATATTGCTTTTGGCCAAAAGGCGGTCGGCACGAAGGAAATGACCGACGCGGTCATCGCAAATCTCAGCTAGTCCTCTTCGTCGGTAATTGCCCTCCGCATGACTCGCCCGCTCCGTCTCGGGTTACTTTCCGCTGCAAGCAGCCCAAATTGAAATTCGCTCCGTTTGAATTGTCGGGTTGCTTCAACTTCGATTCCAGTCGCCTCCACTCGACAGTTTGACCCTCGCGGGAGGACTATTAAGGTTATCCCCGCCAGCATCGCTCCTAGGATCGTCGCAGGTCTGGACGCGAACCAGTCACCGGATTTGATGGGCCCCCATCCGAGAAGCACTTAACCCGCCCCTCGTCGCCCGTCTAAGATCGCAAGGATCGGTCAATTGGAGTGCCCGCGCTGGAGGCACTGACGCGCCATCCGAGAATGGGTGACCATCCGACCTTTCTTGTCGTTATTTTATCGTCTGACATAAATCATCTAAAATAGTGATTTTAAACTTTTTATGTGATCTTCGGGCTAAGCCATTCCTCCTATCTGACCCGATAGAATCTATCCATTGAAATCCACCTCGCACCCAAAACCCGCTTGCTTTGCCCTTTATCGGCTTCTGTGCTTTATCGTTTCTTCCGACTCATGACTTCTGCCGAAATCCGCCAATCATTCTTAGATTTTTTCGCTGCTCAAAAGCACACCGTGGTGCCGTCGGCTTCCCTGATGCCCGACTCTCCGGGCCTCCTCTTCACCAACGCTGGCATGAACCAATTCGTGCCCATCTTTTTGGGGGATCAAGCCCCGGCGGTTTCCGGTTGGGCTGGAGCCCTCCCCGCCTCCGATAGTCGAGCGACCGATACCCAGAAGTGCATCCGCGCCGGAGGTAAACACAACGACCTCGAGGACGTAGGATACGACACCTACCACCACACGCTTTTCGAAATGCTCGGGAATTGGTCATTTGGTGACTACTTCAAGAAAGAATCGATCACATGGGGCTGGGAACTTCTGACCAAAGTTTGGGGCATGCCCCCTAAACGCCTTTTCGCCACGGTTTATTCACCCGATGTCGCGGCGGGGGAGCCTGCATCCTTCGATGCGGAAGCTTATGAGATCTGGAAAGAAATCTTTCTCGCGGAAGGTCTCGATCCCGAGGTCCACATCGTGAACGGGAATAAAAAAGACAACTTTTGGATGATGGGTGACACCGGCCCCTGTGGTCCCTGTTCGGAGATTCACTTCAATCTGCGTGTGTCCGACGACGAAGCCGAAGGCCGCTCCCGCGTCAACGCCGACGATCCCCGCTGTATCGAAATCTGGAATCACGTGTTCATCCAGTTCAACGCCAACGCCGACGGCACCTTCTCCCCGCTCGCCGCCAAGCACGTCGACACCGGCATGGGCTTCGAGCGCGTGGCTGGAATTCGTGCTTCCACTCACGGCTTCACCGACTTCACCGCCGAACCATCTAACTACGCCGCTGACATCTTTGCTCCGCTTTTTGCCAAAGTCACCGAGCTCTCCGGCAAAACCTACACCGCCACCGTTCCCACCAAACGCGACGGTTTAACCGAACAGGAGAACATCGACATCGCATTCCGGGTGCTCGTCGACCACGCCCGCACGATCAGCTGCGCGATCGCCGATAACATTCTCCCCGGCAACGAAGGCCGCAACTACGTCATCCGCCGTATCCTGCGACGCGGTATTCTCTACGGCAAAAAACTTGGCCTCGAGACCGGATTTTTTGAGCAACTTGTCGACCCAGTAGTCGAATCGCTCGGCCCCGTCTTTCCTGAGCTCATCGCAAAGCAGACGATTATTCAAAGAGTGATCAAATCAGAGGAAGAAAGCTTCGGCCGCACCCTCGACCGAGGATTAGCTATTTTCAACGACGCCACCAGTTCGGGCAACGACGTCATCGGCGCGATCGCCTTTCAACTCTACGATACTTTCGGGTTCCCCCTCGACATGACTCAACTCCTCGCCACCGAGCGTGGTTTAGCCGTGGATACGGATGGCTTTCAGGCCCTCATGACCAAGCAGCGGGAGCGTGCACGCGCTGCCCAAAAAAAAGACATCATCATCGCGGCGACCGCAGACGATGTTCAAGTCGACCACGATGCCACCGAATTTGTCGGTTACGACTTAAACAACCTCGTGGGCTATGACGCTCAATTGGTCGATGTGGTGAGGTCAGAAAAGGACACGTTTCTCGTTTTCGATTCCACCCCATTTTATGCCGAGATGGGCGGACAAGCTGGCGATGCGGGTTCAGTAACTATCGCTGCGCAATCGTTCGATTTCTCCGGCACGATCAAAGATAAAGCCGGTAGATTCCTGCATAAGCTTCAAGCCAATCCATCGACGGAAATCACCTTCCCTCAGCCCGTTTCCCTCACGGTTGACTTGGTTCGTCGCCGGGCGATCTCTCGTCACCACAGCGCCACGCATCTAATCCACTGGGCGCTGCGCAAAGTTCTCGGAACTCACGTTCATCAAGCAGGCACTCACAAGACGCCTGATCGGCTGCGTTTCGATTTCGCTCATTTCGAAGCGATGACCTCGGAACAGGTCTGCGAAGTAGAACGTTTAGTGAATGAACAGGTGATCGACAACGCCGTGGTCACCACGGTCGAAACTGAATTTGATAAAAAACCCGAAGGCACGCTCGCCTTCTTCGGTGAAAAATACGGCCGCATTGTTCGCGTCGTCGATATGGGCGGATACAGCCTTGAGCTCTGCGGCGGCACCCATGTGCAAACCGCCGGGGAAATCGGACTCATCAAGATCGTCAGCGAATCTGCGATTGCCGCCGGGACTCGACGTATCGAAGCGGTGGCCGGATCCGCGGCCTACGCCTTCGTATGCGATCACGAAATAACCCTCCACCAAGTCAGTCAGAAGTTGAACGCCGGACCGCTTGATGTGACCAAGAAACTGGATGCCCTCTTGGCACTTAAGCAGGAGCTAGACCGTAAAGTAAAAGCCTTCGAGCAAAAGGCGGCGGCCGGCCAAGCCGATGAGCTCATCGCCAACGCGATAGAAAAGGATGGATTGCACTGGGTTTCAGCGGTGGTCACCGCCGATGATCCCAATGCCGTTCGGGCTCTAGGTTCACAAATGATCGCAAAGATGCCCACCGGGATCGTGATTCTAGGAGCGGCAATTGGCGACAAGGCAACCGTGGTGGCATTCTGCTCTCCTGCCGCCATTGAGGCGGGCTTTCAAGCCGGGAAATTGGTGGCCGAACGCACGGCCGCGCTCGGAGGCAAAGGGGGGGGGAAACCCAACTTCGCGATGGGCGGGGGCAAGGAACCCGAAAAACTCGCTACCGTGCTGAAACTGTAATTTCCGGCCTCGCCCTTATGCCCGCTGATTCATTTCCAGCATCGAATCAGCTAAAAGATTGGTTCAATCCTACTCGCTATCGACTACTCGCCCGGCAGCTCGGCTCCCTTGAGCCCAAATTCAATGCAACGAGGTTCCTTGGTCTTACCCTCGACGGTCTGGCGGACCGGGAACTCAAGGCACGACTTCATCAAACCGTCGTCGCGATGCACGCCGCCCTCCCCGGTCCCTTCCGGAACAACTTAGCGATTCTACGGAAATTTGCTCCCCTGATCCAACATTCCTTCATCGCGGTCGGGCTCGCCGATTACGTCGCTGAGTATGGATTGGAGAAACCTCGGGTCTCCCTTCCTGCGTTAAAGTATTTTACTCGTTTCGGATCAGCGGAATTCGCCATCCGACCCTTCCTCATAAAAAATCAAATCGCCACGCTCGTGGTGATGCGCCGGTGGGCGGAAGATGCGGACGAACAGGTGCGCCGGCTTGCCAGTGAGGGTACCCGCCCTCGCTTGCCTTGGGGGCAACAGCTCCGATCCCTCGTTGACGATCCCCGTCCCGCGTTTCCCATTTTGGAAACTCTCCGGGCGGACCCATCGCTCTATGTTAGAAAGTCTGTCGCCAACCATCTCAACGACATCGCCAAAGACAACGCCGAGCTGATGTTGGATCTCGTCGAATCTTGGGATCTCAGCAGACCCGAAACAAAGTGGATTGTGCAGCACGGCCTTCGCACCCTGATCAAACAAGGACACGTCCGAGCACTTCGAATCTATGGAGTTGAACCAAATCCGAAGATCAAAGTAATCGCGTTCGAGTGCCTGCCTCAGGCCCTCAAGCTCGGCGAATATTTACAACTGGCGGTTGCGCTGGAATCGCGGGAGGCCGCCCCCACCAACCTCATCATCGACTACGTTATCCACTACATAAAAGCATCGGGTGCCTCTGCGGCAAAGGTATTCAAGTGGAAGAATCTAACCCTGGGGACTCACGCAAAAATTCAACTTTCCAAACGGCAATTATTTAGAGACTTCAGCACCCGCAAGCATCATGCTGGCCCGCACCGCATCGAGCTGCAGGTAAATGGAAGTCGTCTCGCCTCAACTTCTTTCGTGCTAGGCCCCTGAATACGGGATTAAAATCCGTTCGTTTTCTTATTATTACCCATGATTAATTATCAGGCGCCTGATCTCACTCAACACCCTCCCCGCAGCCCTCGGGTGCGTCTGGGAGGTTTCGTTCATCTGCCCCGTCTACTCGATAAAGCTCGGGCATTTTGCGCCGAAAAAAATGGTGGTTTTGTTTACCCTTGTCCGATGGATTTACGGCTCCTCGATTTTGTGGGTATCGATCCCGAAACGTTTTTGAGTGCGGTAAGAACTGGCAAATCTGACACTGAGATGCTCGCGTGGATGAGTGATCATGCCTCCCCTGTCCGCAGACCTCATGAAATATTGGCATGGTCAAGTTGGATGGAAAATGCCGCGCCGGGAGATCCGCAGCGCCACGCCAATTTCGCGGCAGAGATCACGCGTCTCGCCCCGGGCCGTAAAGATATCGTCACTACATTTGATCGTCTCGAACTCGACGACTACGTGTCCTACGGTGGACAGGGGTAGTTTTAGCCCTTCCTTCTCTCTTCTCGCATGACCACCGTTCCAGAGCTCACCGTTCTTCTCGCCGTTGATACCAACAACCGCCTCGCTGTTCGTCGCCTCGGTTCCAAGGCGGGACTCGCCTTCACCGGGCTAGGCTTAGAAATGGTGTCCGCGCGGTTGGCCGCGGCATTTACTCAAAAAAGTGCGATCCGCCCCCTGTTCCGCTTCACCGCCGACGGCAGATCCTATGCGGTGCACGGTGTGCAAATCTCAGGTCCAACCGAAGATCGGGAAATTGCCTTAAACTCGATTGCGGAACTTCAGCAGACCCCGGAAGCACTGGCCCCCGCACTCCGCGGTTTACTCACCCACCTCGAACCCCATCTCGTTAAGCTGCCTTACCTTCATCTCGGCGAAAACGACTTCATCTATAAGTTCCGTCCTGAAAAAGAACGTAACACGGCAATTTATGCCAACGACACTTTTTCGAGTGGACTCTACCAATCTCGTTTATGCGCCGCGATCAAGTTGCTAGCTCGCCAACACGAACGAAACGCCACGGATCCCGTGACCCTAAACTTTGGGGCCGTCGAGTATCTGATCCCGAGCCATTTTGGGTTTTGCCTCGGGGTGAAGAACGCCATCGAGCGGGCTTACGAAACCCTCGCCGCCAATCCCGACCGCCGGGTGTTTATGTTGTCCGAACTGATCCATAATCCGTTCGTTAACGAAGACCTCTATCGCCGGGGACTCCGTTATCTGCAATCGGACAAGAGTGTGCCATTCACCATCGAGGGTCGTCCTGCCGCCGCTGATGACGATGCGACGTTGATTTGGGACACCCTCACCTCGGAGGACATCGTGATCATCCCTGCGTTCGGCGCTACCGACGAAGATAAAGCCAAACTCGTCCGAAAAGGTATCGCGGTCTATCCGTATGACGCCACCTGCATGCTCGTCGAAAAAGTATGGAAGGCGGCACGAAGTTATGGGCGCGAAGGCTACACGGTCATCATCCACGGAAAAGTTGAACATGAGGAAACCAAGGCGACTTTCTCCAATACTCGCCGGCACGCTCCCGCCGTCATCGTGCGCAACCTTTCGGAGGTGGAGGCGTTAGCCAAAATAATTACGAGTGAGGATCCGCTCGCACGACGTGAATTTTATCGCCAGTTCAAAGGCAAACACACCGAAGGATTTGATGTAGATCGCGATCTCGACCGGATTGCTGTCGTCAATCAAACGACCCTGCTCATGAATGAAACGCTCGCTATCATCGAGCGACTCCGTTCGGCGTTTGTATCCCGATACGGTGTGTCTGGATCGGAACGCGTGGGCGGAGGTGGCCGTCGCGACACGCTCTGTTACGCCACTCAGGTTAACCAGGACGCTCTCGGCCGCGCGCTCTCCCGTCCCCTGGATGCCGCCTTCGTCATCGGCGGCATAAATTCTTCGAACACCTATCAACTTTACCGGCTCTGTGCGGATAAGCTGAATCGATTCGCCTATTTCATCCAAAGCGAACGCAACATCTCCTCCATCGCCGCGTGTGAACATTTTGTGTTCCCCGCCCAGGGCTCGGCCGTTCTGGGCCATTCTGAAGATCGTCCTCTTTGGCCCGATGAAACCGCGTTGCCCACGCGTCCCCGGCAAATCCTCATCACCGGCGGTGCCTCTTGCCCCGACGGACTCATCCAGCAGGTGATCACGCGTATCAACGGCTTCTTTCCTGCCGATTCACTTCGCCCCATCGAACAAGTTCTCGCCGACTTGGACTCCCGCTAGCAACGGTATTGCTGCGCCCGAAAAAGCAGCCAAGTCACCGGCGGCTTTTGAAGAAAGCATTACCGCAGTTCTAGAAACGGGTGGTGATACCAAATTGAAGAACCATGTTCTCGCCCATATCGATGCTAGCAGTTCGACCGCCCACGGTCTGCACGTAGCTGTCCAAACTTTCGTAAGCCACCCCAAAGAACACTGCCGTTCGCGGGGTGAACCAGAACTCTGCGGCCAGTTCCCCATAGAATCCAACAACCAGCTCACTATGATTCACTTTGGCTGAAGCCGTAATGGGCTCAATCGTATTGAATCCCGTAACGTCCAAGGACTCATTGACTTCAAAATCAGTTCCGACAAACGCCCCCACGGCGCCAATGCTCGCATAAACCGCGAAGCGCTCAGAGATATGTGAACGAATTTGAGGTCCAACCCGAAACGAGTAGTAGGCCCCCTTGATGCCCCAGTTTCCATCCACCTGTGCGCCACCAGCAGTCGTCGTGTAGGTGCGATTAGCCGTGATTTGCTGCAGCGGAACCGTGGTCTCCAAACCGTTGGCTAGAATCACCGCGCCATCGCTGTTGAATAGGTCCTCCGCCGTGGGTGCTTGGTAGGCTGAATCACTCGGCAGCGTGCCGTAGAGATTATAGAGATCCGTCATCTTGATCAAATCAGCCGTCACCAGTCCTGAGGCACTCGACTTGATATCATTAAGGCCAAAGCTCGCGGACAAATTAATCTCCGTCTTCTCGCTTAATTTGAAGATTCTGCGGCTCACGGCCATTTCGAAACCGAGCGGACTGCCATCTTCACTGCCGCCCAGTTGCGCTCCGTTAGATGCCGCCCCATAGGTGCTCATTTCCACCCCGTTGGCCGTGATTTGATTACCTGAAACAACCGCCCAACTCCGGGTTTGTCCGGGGGTGTAGGATAGAAAGTCCCCCTGTGAGACTCCATCGGTGAGACCGGTATAGCGGCCTCCGGGAGTGCTGAAGACGTTACCATCAGCATCCTTTTCATTGGCGCGAGCTTCGTCGGTATTCACTACGCCATCATCGTAGCCGCGAAGGACCTCATCGAGTATGTCCGCACCGGGAACATTCCGAATGGAAGCGACTTCACCTAGGCCACTAAAAGCAACCGTGGCTCCCCCTTGATTGAGCCGGGAATTTACCCGGAATGTCCACGGATTACCGTCGCGGTAGGCAATCTGGCGCAAGCGAGGAGGAAGCACAAATCCTGGAGGGGCCTCAACATCCTGTTCTTCTTCCACGACTTCTTGAGCCGAGATGAAAGGAGCGGACAGCGCTACAGCGAGGCCGACAACAAGAAGACGGGTAATTTTCGGATATAACATGGGTCGATATAGTCTGACGCGAAGAACTGAGTAAGGTTGCTCGGAAAACGCCCAAGGCCAGCCCTTTCTTAGCCTGAAACACTTGAATCGGCATATGAGCGGCGGTTTTAACCCTATCCAGGCGCCAATTTAATCGCTGAACTCATCGAGTTTTTTAGCTTTTTCGTTTTCCGCCTTCAACTTCGCCGCCGTTTCCGGGTCAAACTTTGCCTCCCGCTCCATGACCCGTCGCTCGCGAACCCGCAGGTCTTCCTCGCGCTGCTCGAGTTCGGTCTCCGTCTCCTGTTGCTGCTGCACCTTATCAAAAAGCTGCGTCTCACTGTCCTCCAGGAATTGTTCGCGCTCTTTAAAACTCTGACGTTGTTCTTTAATCGAAGTCTCCTGCCGCGCCAGTTCCTCTTTCAGCTTCGCCAACGCCTCTTGCTCTTCAGCGGATAATGAAGATCGCTTAGGTGCTGCTCGGCGCTCGGCTTCGAGCACGAGTTCTCGTGCGGCCAAAAATGCCTCCATCTCGGCTAGTTCACGCTCTCTTTCCCCCAGTCGAACTTCGAGTTCCTCATTGTGGTACTCACGCTCCTCCAGTCGGGATTCGAGATCGCGAAGTGTGCGTTCCAACTCAGCCGACTTTTCAGCCGGAATCACCGCCCCTTTTTCGCCCCATGGCGCACGTGTGACCGCTACAATTTCATTAATCTTTTCACGAGCTTCAGCCATGGTTGGGCCCGGAGTCAGAGGAGCTCTGGTTCGCCGGCGTAATGACAATACCGGGCCTGATCGAGGAGCCGGCGGCTTACTCTTTCGCGGATCTGGAGGTGGAGTTGATCGTCCGAACATTACCTTGAATTAACGACCAAACAAACGAGCGAACCACCCCGATTTCTTTTCCGGAATCGAGACCGTGAGGTGAGGACTGAGAAGTTTTGCGACCAAATCCTCGGTTTCTGGATCCTGAATAACCATGAGCTCTCGGGCAATGGACACCCCACCTTTGATCCGCTCATCCATGGATTTCAATTGATCGGGAAAATATCCGACCAGTCTTGAAACCTGTTGAGCAATTTTTCCCGATAGTTCCGCTCCCGGCGCGCTAAGGGATTTGCGATTGAGGGCTTTCATTCCGCGCACCACCCCTGCGATCGCCTCAACGAGGTAGAGGCCCTTTTGGCCGGAACGGATGGGTAAGAAAGTCCTAATCTTTCGCTCATCAATATGAGAGAGGGAATTCAGTAGACTTCGAAAGTCTCCGCCCACCACCACATTCTGCGACATACCTTGGGCGAAAACCGCAAATTCACCAATGGTCGAAAGACTTTCCCTTCCACAGAAATCTTTGGTATCGGCGCTTAGACTGGTGAATTTTATCGGAAAGTCGCTCGGGATCTCGAGCTTCTTCAAATTATCCAAAATGGGGTTAGCGGTCTCCGTCGAAGCCTCACTTTGCTCTACCATGTCTCCGAATGGATCGTCGAATGCCAAAGTCTCTCTTAAAATCTCGACCAAATTCCCAATCGCGTCATCCGCGTAGCCTTTGAGGGTCAACGCCATCACCACTTCGTCGTAGTCATGATCGATATAATGTGAGGGGGTTTCCTGCTTGTCGGAACCGGGCCATGGTGGACCATCCAGATTTTCGGCCAAACTTGATAGGGCCGTATCCATCAAAATTGATGAAGCAAAAGCCGTTCTCACGGTGTCCCATTCTTGAGCAGTAGTTGGCGAAGGCATGTTGGCAGCTAGGTTAGAAAGTGATTAGGATTGCGCAATACTATCGCCCATATTGAGCAGTTCCAAAGTGACCTTGCGGTAGTCGTCCACGACATTGTCCTGTTCTCCGCTCTGCGAACCGGTGCCCACCAAAACAACTGGTAACCCCAGCGTTACCGCCCGTCGGACGACCATGGCGTCACGAATATGGTTCTCAAACAACTTGGCCGTGGGCGCGACCCGTTTGGCTGACCGGTATTGATTGAGTCGAAGTTGCATCCGCATCCGAGGAACGTCGATATCAACCCCGGTTTTGATGGAATTGAAAATAATCCCCTGCACTCTGGCCGACACACCCTGGGCTCCCGTGCGGAAGCTCGCACTGAGCTGGTGGAACTTGCCGAGTTTTTCGACTAGCAATGTGAAACCGATCAAGCTGAGGGCGTCAGGATTAGAAGGCACATAAATCTCATTCGCGCAGAAAATTCCACACTGCGAAGCCCTGAGAATATTGGGCGGACAATCAAACAGGATGAAATCGTAGTCGTCCTCGATTTCAGCGAGTTGATCCCTGAACACCACGTAGTGAGGCTCACTGGGATCACCGTTGTATTCGTTTTCCAGATCAACGAGGTTAAACGATGTCGGCACCAGATCGAGTCCCGGCAGGAGCGACTCGCCGGTCTTACTTTTTACGACATCTTTCACCACCAAATCAGCAACGGTGTCTTCGCCGGGCTCAAAGATCGAATAAACCGCGCCTTTCCCCTTGGCATTAACTTTGTTCCAACGATCGAGCTTCATCAGCCAAATCGACGCATTTGATTGCGTATCGAAATCGCAAATCAATACGCGATGCCCCAACTTCGCGAGACAGGCCCCCAAGTTAACCAGGAGTGAGGTTTTGCCCACTCCACCTTTGTAGTTTATAAATGCAATTTTTCGGGCCATGGCAAAGTACTCGATTGGGGCCCTTAAAACCGTCCAATGCAAGATTTTGAGTCGGTAGAAGTCTGATGCGGCTCGGCCCGCTCCGATTGATAGTTGAATTTTACCAGAAATTCACGGAAGCTTCCGGGCTTGATGCCTCCCCCATTTACCGGGCATACCACCTATCAATGGTCGACAAATCGCATTTGCTCCAAGCGCTGCTCACTCAGTTGAATGCCGAACTCGAACTCCTCGTTCGGGCCGCCAACCTAGCGCGCGACGAAGCCACCAACGAGGAGAGTCGCGCCGACAATAAGTATGACACCCGAGGACAAGAAGCTGCGTATCTCGCCGAAGGGCAGGCCAAGCTCGCCACCGAACTCGCCAAGAGCATCTCCATCTACCGCGAACTCACCCTGCCCTCCACCCCAAGTTCTAAACCGATCGAAATCGGTTCGATCGTGCGAATCGAGCGCCCCGGAGGAACCATCAATGGTTTGGTGGGACCGCGAGCCGGAGGCACGGCATTCTCCGTTGGGAATACGACCTTCACCGTAATCACCCCCGCATCTCCGCTCGGAAAGCTGCTAATTGGTCGTAAGGCCGGCGAAACCATCTTTCTGACAGCCCGTGGTAAGCCCCAAGCTCATCGCATTAGCGAAACGGAGTAAAGATGCCGTGGAGCGCTAGGCCTCGCTGATCGAGAAAACAATCGGCACCGACATCTTGAATTTGACTGCGCGGCCATTCTTCGTCCCCGGATTAAACCGCCAGTTTCGCACCGCCGATTCAGCGGCCCGCGCATGTTCACGGTGACCAAATTTCATCGCTTTTGCCGTTTCTACTCTCCCGCTCTGATCCACCACAAACGAAACCTCGACCACTCCCTCAACTCCTTCGCGTCGCAGTCGATGCGGATAAACCGGGGACTTCTGATAGGTGGCTTGCGCAGGATTATCTAAACCCGTCACCCCAATTACCGACCCCGCAACGGCGCTCATGGCCCTGCCCCATTCGCCTGCGTTAACCTGCACCGGCCCGCCAAAAATCTGGATCTGCAGTCCATCCTTGGAACCTGAGTGCCCCGTGATGACCGGGAGAGACCGCGCTGCTCTAGTCATCTCCTTGGGTTCGAACCCTTCAACCCGGGATTCATCTTCCATGGGGGCAATCGCCCCGGCCTCGGGTTCGGTTTCCATGCCAGGGAGTGGTGGGGTAAGAGTTCGACTGGAGATAGATAATCGGAGGTGAAGGCGCGTATTGAGGATGTCTGAGTCTGTGCTTCCGGCCTACTATTGAATCCAAAAAGAAGACTAAGGTGTATGACGGCTGCCGCCAATGTGGGGATAATTAGCTGTGATTTCATCGTAATGGGTGTTCCCTAATAATACGGTCGAATCGTTAGCTTGTTAGAAACAAAACCCGTCTCTTGCAGTCATCTGCTTCCACTCGTCTCTACCCGATTTCAGGTTACATTTTATCGTCCTCATGCCTCGACCGTTCCTCGCTTTTCTCCTCGCCCTCTGGCTCGCCTCAACCGTCTGCGGTTGGGCTTCGACCAGTGATTCGGTAGAATCCAACGAACTCCCGCTCGCCCTCCGCCACGTCGATCCACGTCGTCTTTCATCGGGACTTTACCGTGCCCTCGAACTAACCGCTCATTTCGATGACCGTGCTTCGCGTATCCCCGAGACCGCTCCTGACGCTTTGCCGCCATCAGCCCCGAACAAGGGGCAACCTCCTACGGTGCTCGACCCTTGGGTCGCTCAAAATGTAAGACTGGGCGAGGACCCATCAGAACTCCCGTCGGCCAGTCGCCAACAAGCTGAACCCCACGTGTTTCGCAGTCGCTCAAATCCGCGGGTCTTGCTCTCCACCTTCCAAGAAGGCCGACGATCCGATGGCGGTGCCGCCTCCTGTGGTTATGCCTTAAGTAAAGATGGTGGGCGCACCTGGAAGCGCGCACTAATTCCCGGACTCACCCAAGTCAGCGGCGGGCCGTATTTCCGCGCCACCGATCCGGTCGCGGGTATCGATCTCGAAGGTAATCTTTATTTGAATACACTAGCAGCGCGAACTTCGGACTTTTCACTCGCCGATCTCACGCTGTCCCGCTCGACCGACAACGGCGCAACTTGGTCCGATCCGCAGGTCGTTTTTGCGGCACCCAATACTCAACTTTTCCCCGACAAAAACTGGTTCGCGGTCAACGATCACGCCACCTCCGCGACGGCAGGACGACTCGCCGTCACCTTCACCAGTTTCACCAGCGATTCCGCCGGGCAAAGCACCGGTAGCAATCTTCGCTGCACCACCAGTGACGATGGTGGCACGACTTGGACAACCCCTTCACTCATCACGCCCACGGGACACTCCAATCAAGGGAGCCAACCCGTGTTCTTACCCGATGGATCCCTGTTGGTCACCTACGTCACCTTCACCACCCAGTCCCTTGATTTTAGAGTGGAAAGCAAACGTTCTCCCGATGGGGGGACCACTTGGCCAATCGATCCGCACGTAATCGACGACGTCACATCAACCTGGAACGATCCCGTGGCTCGGGATGGCGTTTATCTTATTTCTGCCAACGTGGCCCGCGACGCCGGTGCGGCGTTTGTGACTTGGAATACGGCGGTGGATGGTGCGGCTAATATCATGCTTTCCCGGTCCGATGACAGCAGCGGCACTTGGTCGGTGCCCACCCGCGTGAACGTCCCTCGCCTCGGAACTTCCGCGTTCAATCCCGCCGTCGACACTTCACTCGACGGACAAACCGTTACCGTCACTTGGATGGACACCCGCAACGCACCAGGCGGAATAAACTTCGTGGATATGTATGCCGCCACGAGCACGGACGGTGGTCAAACGTGGTCCGAGGACTTTCGAATTTCGGATCGAACCACCGATATCCGATTATCCCAAACCACCAGCCGCGGATTCATGCTCGGAGACTACTATGGATTCGCCGCGGGGCACACCCCCAGTGACGCATCGGTTGCCGTTTGGGTCGATACTCGGAGCGGTGAGGCCGATCCGGTATCTACCCGATTCTACCCCATTCCAGACCCTACCTACTCTGCCTGGAGCGTGGCGAATTTCTCTCTCACTGACTCGAGCCTGAGTGACTTGTCCGCCGCGGCGGATAACCCCGACCAAGACGCTTTCCCCAACCTGCTCGAATACCTTTACGGACTCGACCCGCTAGTCGCCGATTACGGCAGCGCATTGTCCGTGACCTCCGCCACCAGCATAATCGGTATTTCCGAACCAGACTTCGCCAGTCGCCAGTCTGTTGACGCCTCGGGCTGGGAATTCTCCACCGATCGTCTGAATTGGACCGCACTCAATTTAATATCATCTGCCGATGGAGAGACTGTGTTCACCCGCCCCGATACGAACGGTTCACCGTTCCAAGTGCGTAAACACGCCACGTTGGGCGGCATCATTGCGACCAGCGGCGACGTCGCGATCATCGGGAGTCAGACTAAATTGGTTAACCTTTCCACCCGCGCTTTCGTCGGATCAGGCGAAAGTGCTCTGGTGCCTGGATTCGTGGTCGCTGATGGGCAACTATCCGCTCTGATTCGCGCGATCGGCCCGGGACTCGAGGCGTTTTCGGTCTCCGGATTCCTCGCGGATCCTACCCTCCTGCTCAACCCATCGAACGTCTCAAATGACAATTGGAATGCGGCCGACGGCGCTACCGCCGCCGAATTCCAGGCAGTCGGCGCTTTCGCCATTTCTGAGGGCAGTCTTGATGCCGCGCTGACCACGACCCTCTCGTCCGGTCCATCCACGGCCTTGATTAAGGGTAAGCCCGGTCAATCGGGCATCGCTTTGGCTGAATTGTATCTGCAATCCGATCCATCCGCATCGGCGGCCAAGCTCGTGAACCTTTCGACTCGAGCTGAGGTAAGTTCCGGTGATCAGGTTTTGGTGGGAGGCTTCGTCCTGAGTGGGGACAGCCCTCGCCGATGCTTGATTCGGGCAATCGGCCCAACACTCAGCGACTTCGACGTAACCAACTCACTTTCCGACGCCAAACTACAGCTCTTCCGCAGCGGATCCTCCGAGGTGATCGCCGAAAATGACGATTGGGCGGCTTCCCCGTCCTCGCCTGCGATTGCCCAAGCGGCGGCCGTGGCCGGTGCCTTTGCGCTGCCCGTCAATTCACGCGATGCAGCGTTGGTCGTCTCACTCGAACCGGGCGCTTACACTGCCGTGGTGTCCGGCGTAGATGGTGCCACGGGAGTCGGTCTGGTCGAGGTTTATACTCTCGATTGATCAGTCCGAATTACCTTCCTTGAAATGGTGAGTTGAACCCGAGCCACCCAAACCATTCCCTGCCTCATGCTTTGTCGTTTGCCGGCCCTGACCGTATTTCTATTTCTCTGGAGTTCTGCCCTCCTGCCTGCCGCGGTTTCCCTCGAGTTGAAAACCGCGCTTGATTCGTTTCGCACCGAGGGTCCCAAGGGCTGGGCATTCACTCAATCCACTTCGTCTCCGGACAAAAGCCGTATTGAGAAATTTGACCCGCTCCAAGATTTTCACGTTAAATGGACTTTAGTTTCAGAAAACGGCGTCCCCCCAACCGCCGAAGAAACTTCAACCTATCGGCAGCAACAAACTCGACGCAGCGGCGGGAACACCGCCCCCAACGTGAAAGAACAAATGGACTACGAGACCGCCGAGCTCGTCTCCGACGACGGGACAGAATCTGAGTGGTTTTTTCGGCTCAAGCCCGGGGCGGATGATGACAGCTCGGCCGAACATATGGCCGTCAAACTCTGGTTTCACCAGCCGACTAAAACCATTAAACGAATTGAGCTGCACAGCTTTGAAACATTTTCCCCAGTCCTCGCCGTAAAGATCGAGCTCGCCCGAACCGTGATCGAATACTCCCTCCCCGAGGGTGATACCCCCTCTCTTCTTCAGCGAATTCAAGTCACCGTCAGAGGCCGCGCCTTTTATTTCAAGTCCCTCGATTCTGATCTCACGGTTTCGTATTCAGACTATCGTTACGCAGGAAAACGGTAGCCGTCTTCCCTCGTTATGCCCCTCTTCACTCATCCTTTTCCCGCGATTGCTGCGATCTCGCCGGATTTAAGTTGGGCGCATTCCCCCTATCCAGCATTTCCGGGGGCGAGTGACCGTGACTCCGGCACCGTTTGTATTCTGCCGATCTACAACTTTGCCGACCACGGATTAGGACTCCCCTTGGATGTGGAGGAGGTCATTGCATCAGCGGTTTTATCTGCGGCGGTGGAATCTCACGTGTTCCCCCTCCCCTTACGCGTGCTTCCTCCGGTGCGATTCGGATTGTCTCCCTATGGGACGAAGCTCGGTTCGATTGACGCGGAGACTACTCAGCAACTAATCAGGGAAATATGCATCGGAATTAAGCAAGCGGGTTATCAACGTCTGCTCTTTTGGGTAACCAGCCCCTGGAATTACGAGCTGATCGATGTGGTTTCTCGCGATACCCGAATCGAACTCGGCTTGCAGACGTTTCTCATGGGATTGAGAGGAGTTGGTTTGGGACTGCATCCGGCCAAAGGAAATCGAGCCGCAGCGCAAGCGGTGGCGGCCCATCTACTCAAACTTGCCCCCGAACCCACTTCACCACCATCCGCGACATCGATTGATGACAAAACCACCCGCCCGGGTAATTGGACGGTTACCCCATCGCTAGCCTTGGACCAATCTCTGGACGCAAGCCAATTGCTTTCGCAGGCTGCCCTGGCCATGTCACAGTTACTGGCTGAGGTGGTGGAATACCCCAATTTAGACGGATCGGTGCGTTCACCCGCTCCCGTTGCAATCCGCCATAAGTCGGTCACCGAATTCGCCGCCTTCCCTATCTCCCGACGAGAACGTTACCTTCCAAGTCTGACGACCACCGCTCTAGCCAGTCTATCCCCCAAAAAAAACGGGTTAGTGATCATCCCCGTTGGCGCCATCGAACAACATGGGCCCCATCTTCCGGTTGGGGTTGATTCGTTCCTCGGTGAAGCGGTCCTTCAATCTCTCGCGGCTCGTCTCCCCCCCGAAGCCCTGGTTTGGTTCGGTCCGTCCATCACCTATGGGAAAAGCAATGAACATCTGACATTCCCCGGCAGCCTCTCTGTTTCGGCCCAAACACTGCGTCGCCTTTTAATCGCTCTTGCCCTGCAACTCAAAACGTTGGGATTCCATCAACTAGCCTTTCTCAACACGCATGGCGGCAATAGTTCCGTGATCGATTACACGCTCCGTGAGCTCCAATCCGAACACGGACTCGTCGTTGAGCATCTCCGTCTTCCTCCCTCTGCTGAACTGTCTGCCCAGGAACGCGCCTGGGGGTTTCACGCCGGCGAATGGGAAACCTCCCTCATGCTCGCGTTGACCCCCGACCTGGTCGATCAAACCAAGGTAATCTGCCACTACCCCGTAAAATTAGATGATCCCGGACAACTCCGGCCTGAAAGCGCGCCCGTGATTTACGCTTGGCAGACCAGTGACCTAGCGCCCGACGGCGTGATGGGCGACGCCACTGCGGCGACCGCCGCCAAAGGCCACCGCTGGTTCGAAGAGGCAATGCAGAAACTTTCGGACGCCGTGATACGTCTCATCTAGCGTGCGCTCGGGCCACCTCCGCCGCTAGGCGGTATTGGGCCCTAAAGCGATCGCCTAGATCTTTAGCCAACTGAATTTCTTTCACCTTATCCCGCGAGCCGAGGGTGTCCTTTATGATTCCCGCGGCGGCCTGATAATCTACCCCGTCCAGATTCTGGAGGATCGCCATGGCCTCAGGCGGACGACCCGACGCTAGAATAACTTTCCAGGCCTCGACCAATTCCGGATGTGTATCAAATCCCATGATACGGATAATCAGCGACATCTCGCGGAACAACAAACTTGTCCAACTCGCCCGGTAAATCAACTGATCGGGCGTTTCGTAGGGAGCGTCCTCGGGGTCAGACCGGTGAGGCTTGAATTCGTCCACGTAAAAATCGCGACGAACCGGCAATCGCCGCAGCGCGAAACGCTCCGGTCCTTCGGGTGTGCCTGGCTTGAAATTCCAGAGTTTCTGGCCTTCCATCGACATCACAAATTCGACGAAGAGTTCAGCGACTTCGATGTTTTTTACGCCTCGTAGAATACCAACCGGATCCACCGAACTCACGCTGCCCCCGGGCGGTGAAACATAATCCACCCTTTCGCTGTCCCCTCGACGTTTCACGGCCTCCACTTGTTGGCGTCCGTAAAAATCAATACACAGCCCCATCGCACAATTGCCCGTTGCGACGTCGATTGGTGGTTTTTGGGAGGTATCCGTAAAGTAGCGGGCATTGGCGGCCGCGATCTGCAGTAACCGCAAACCCGTGATCCAGCCTTCATTGACCGCCTGCGCCTCCCTATCTTCGGTCGTCCAGTCAGGATGTTCTTCTCGCAGCGCATACAATTTGCGCTGCATTTGTTGCTGAATCACGTTTTCAAACGCCTTGGCAATGGAACCGCTTTTAGTTGGGTCAGTGAGGGCCACTTGGCCGATCAACCTTGGATCCAGCAAATCCTCCCACTGCGCCGGCGGGGTGTGGATACCCACTCGAGCCAAGGCATCGCGGTTGTAAATGATGCCATAGCTACTGAGCACCGTGCCCAACCACCGATGTTCGGTATCCCAATACTCCTCACCGGCATATTCACGGGGGATCACTTCGTCGGTAAACCACTCCGGATGGGTCTCAAAGATCCGCGTCGGAATCAGTCTTCCAGCCTGTGCTTGGCGAATGAAATCATAGGTGCCCCCTCCGAAAAAAACATCAATATTACAACCCACGCTTGAGGTCATAAACGCTTCGCGAGCCCGTTTTACTATCGCAGGAGCATCGGCGCTCAGTCGACGGTCGTGGAACCCAACCTGCACTTCGTTGGTCCAATCCTCGTCTAAAGTGTTCGTCCAATAATTGCGGAATGAGGCGACATATTCGCCCTCCAAAAACCGGGCGATCTCACTCGTGCCCCCGATAACTCGCCAATCTACGCCCACCGTTCGCCCGGTCCGCGCTTTATACCACTGGGAAAACCCCACGCCATATTCGTGACGAATCGCTTCGTTGTGCGGCGTAATGATCACCAACACATCGTCAGCCTCGGCCACTGACTCCTGCTTGGGACGCAGCACGAACGGCACGGCAATCGTCACAACCAAGGCGAATATGATGAGAAAACGCTGCATGATGACCTGATTACACCCTTAGTCGACTACCCGGTTAATACCACCACGTCGCGCGCCTCGGCATGAGCATACAACTCCTTCGTCCCGCCTGCACTCAGGTGACGCGGGTTGAGTTCGTAGATCTTGAGCGTTTGTTTTCCGGCGAGAAACTCGTATTGAGCCACCTCCCCGAGATAAACCGCCCCACCAATTCGGCCCGTAATTGAATTTTCCTGAGCCGGTTCTTCGCGCAACGACCAACACTCGGGCCGAATGGACAATGTCACGGCGGAACCGACGCCCGGTTTTATCGACGGGTCTCCCAGTAGACCGCGGAACCTCCCAATCGCCGTATCCACGAATACATCTTCTCCCTCCATCCCCACCAGCTTGCCATCGATAAAATCGGTTTCGCCAATGAAGTGCGCAACGGTCTTCCGCGTAGGTCGGCGATAAACTTCTTGAGGCGCCCCAACCTGTAAGATGTGGCCATTTTCCAGAATCGCCATTCGGTCAGAAATCGAAAGCGCCTCCTTTTGATCGTGGGTCACATACACGGTCGTGAGCTTAAATTCCTTACAAACCCTTCTGATCTCAGCGCGCATCTCCAAACGCAATTTCGCGTCAAGATTGGAGAGAGGTTCATCGAGCAATAGGCACCGGGGCCGAATGACCAAAGCGCGGGCCAAGGCCACGCGTTGTTGTTGTCCGCCAGACAGCTGATTCGGAGAACGGCCAGCATAGGCCCCCATCCGGACCGACTCTAGAGCTTCGCCTACCCTTCGCTTGATTTCGGCTTTGGGCACTTTGCGCTCTTCTAGCCCGAACGCCACGTTCTGCGCGACCGTCATATGCGGCCACAACGCGTAACTCTGGAACATCATGCCCGTGTTGCGAAGGTGGGGTTCCAGTCGAGTGACTTCCTCGTCGCCAAAACGAATATGGCCCTCATCCGGAATATAGAATCCGGCTAAGCTTCGGAGAAGAGTCGTCTTCCCACAGCCACTAGGACCGAGCAGAAAAAACAACTCACCAGGTTCGATTCGGAGATCCAAACCGTGGAGAGCCACGACTGAACCGAACCGCTTTGTTAATTGGTCAACTTGGATTGAAATCATACCGCGCGGTGCTGCCGGGCAGGCAAGATTCGCGCCATGAGGTAGTCAAAGTAAATAAGTCCCAAATAGCCCCTCCATCCTTGCACCGGTGCAGTTCCTACTGCTCCATCCGTCGCGATGCCTAGTTCGCTCAAACTTCACCCCGCCCACGGAGACATGGAATCGATTCTGGTGACCGAAAGTGCCATCAAACGCCGAGTTCGTAAACTTGGTCGTGAGATCGAAGCCACTTACGGCGATGAAGAAATCACCGTGATTTCGATCATCAATGGCGCAATCCTCTTCACCGCCGATCTCTTGCGGGAAATTTCCAACCCCGTTAGACTCGATTGCATTAGGATATCGAGCTACCGCAACCAGACGAAGTCTATCGGAAAACCGCAGATGATCCATAGCCTGTCGCTGGATGTTTCCAATCGTCATGTTCTGCTTATTGACGACATTCTTGATACCGGAAAAACGCTCGCGATGGTCACTGCCACCATCAAAAAACTTAACCCAGCGAGCCTGAAAACGTGCGTATTACTCGATAAGATCGGCCGCCGTGAAGTCACTTTCGACTCCGAATTTGTCGGTTTCGAAATTCCCGATAAATTTGTGGTCGGGTATGGACTCGATTTCGCGGAGCGCTATCGAAATCTGCCCTGTATTGGAGTGCTTCGCTCGGATCTACAGAATCCCCCGGAATGGGCGTAAATTTAGCGTTACCAGGCTACCTTCCAGTCCCCCCTCACCCGGTCGATTACATCCAAGCTCCTTTCAGTATAATTGTTGGGAAACTTCCTCTTCGTCTCTAGTTTTACTTCCAAAGCTGGGTCAGAAAAGGAGAAAGCACCCGAGCTCCCTCACTTAATGGTAGAAGTCTCCGGCTGCCGAGTGCAACCGAAGGTCTCTCCCTCGGTGGATCCAAATCCACCTAGCTTCGGGCCCCTTGGCCCAACTTATCGCCCATTGCCACTAAGTTCAGACACCCTCACGGTGCGCAGCAATGGCGACTCCGGGTGTACTACGGAACAGCGCAGGAAGCCTGAGTAGATAAAATTCCCTAGGGAATGAATAAAGCCGGCGGTTCACTCGTCTCAGCAAGTATGAACACCTCAATTCGCTCCGCTCTTCTTTTGCTCGCCGGACTGGTCGCGGCCTCGAGTCTCAGCGCTCAACGATCCGCCCCGAATACCACCGTCACCCTGTTCTCCGGACCTTACTACACCGGTGAACGGATTACACTTTCCGGCAACGAGAAAATCGACGATTTCAACTTCACTCGGTTCCCCAGCGGCCGCGGGGCAAACAACCGGATTTCATCCATTCGGATCGAAGGCGACGTTGAGGTCACTCTCTTCCTTTATCGCGAGTTTTCGGGTGAGCAAATCACGCTGAATCGCAGCATCTCTAGTCTCGCTCAAATCTCCTTACGCGATGAACCGGAAACCTGGGACGACAACCTATCATCCATCACCGTGCGAAAGCCCACGCCCCACCAGCCTGAGCCCATGCGCCATTCTCCTGATTTTGTGGGTCCAGTAGTCCGGGCATCCGCACATTCTCAACCCTCCTACGAATCTTCCCGGCGCGAACGCCAGAGTGAGACCGCCAACATCGTGCGCAAAGCTTATTTAGATATCCTCGATCGTGAAGCCGATAGCCAAGGACTCTATCAATATGTCGGCATCGTTGAAGATCGCGGTTGGACTGAAGATCGGCTAAGAAAAGAACTCCGCCGCAGTTCTGAATACCGGAGTGTGACTATCCCCAAGCAAATCACCAAGGCCTACCGTGAAGTGCTTGGCCGTGAGCCCGATTCCGCCGGCAAGAGCTTTTACACCCGTCAGATGATCAACCAAGGATGGACGCAGTCACGCGTCCGCGATGCCCTCCACCGCAGCCCGGAATTCGCCCAGCGCAAATCGTCTCTCAATCAAGGTGTGAGACTAGGGACCCAGACCCAGCTAGTGGGGCAATATCAAGGGCATCGCGGCATCGGAGGCTAGCGCGTCGTTCCAAACCAGCCCGAAGCCAACAAAAAAGCAGCCCCGTCTGTCGGAGCGGCGTTGAAATAATTCAGGATTCAGCCAAAGAGCTTAGGTCGAAACCTCAGGCTCGGCCGCCGAAGTCGATTCGTTGGTTTCGTCCGGCTCGATCGCCTCAAATTCGAGTTTATCGTCTTTCGTCACGACTCGAAGCGAATCACCGTCTTTCACCGTGCCGCGAATAATCGCTTCGGCGAGGGGATCCTCTAGGTAGTGTTCGACTGCACGGCGTAGTGGGCGGGCACCGTACTTTTCATCGTAACCCTTATCGATCAACAGCTGTTTCGCCTCATCGCTAAATTCGAGCATGATCTTTCGTTCGTCGAGACGAGTCATAAACTTACGGAGTTCAATCTCAACGATCTTAACGAGGTCGTTCTTATCCAATGGGCGGAAAAACACGATGTCCGAGATTCGATTTAAAAATTCTGGTCTGAAGATACGTTTCGCTTCTTCGAGCACCTTTTCACGCATCAATTCCATATCGGAGAAACTGCCCGTCGCAGCGGCAAACCCCATGGAGGTCTGACGTTGAAGCAACGCTGCACCAACATTTGAGGTCATAATGATAATGGTGTTGCGGAAATCCACCCGACGACCCAGCGAGTCGGTCAATCGGCCGTCCTCGAGGATCTGCAACAACAGCTGCAACACGTCGGGATGGGCCTTTTCCACTTCATCGAATAAAATGACGGAGTAAGGTTTCCGACGCACCGCCTCCGTCAACTGACCACCCTCATCATAACCAACGTATCCCGGAGGCGAACCCACCAAGCGGGATACGGCAAATTTCTCCATGTATTCGCTCATGTCGATCTGCACCAAAGCGTCTTGGTTCCCAAACATTTGGGCGGCCAATTGCTTGGCCGTTTCGGTCTTACCGACCCCAGTTGGGCCCACAAACATGAACGAACCGATTGGTCGGCGCGGGTCTTTGAGATCGGCTCGGGAGCGGCGTAAGGCCCGGGCAATCGCCTGAGCTGCGACCTCTTGCCCCACCACGACCTTCTGGATTTCGTTTTCGAGATTAAGCAGTTTTTTGGTCTCTTTATTCTCCATGCGGGAGAGCGGAATACCCGTCCAATCGGAAACAACCTTGAGAATCAAATCGTCGTCGATCGTTATGCGGTTTTCTTCGCGCTGCTTTTTCCAAATCTCGGTCACCTCTTCTTGTTTGGCTCGAAGCTGTTTCTCGCTGTCCCGGAACTGAGCGGCTTCCTCGAAGTGTTGTTTCGCAATTGCGTCCTCTTTCTTTGTGCAAATGTCTTCAATCTTTTGGGCCAAAGCCTCAATTTCTGGCGGACGATTCAGGGACGAAATTCGAGCGCGGGCTCCGGCCTCATCCATCACATCAATCGCTTTGTCAGGGAGGAATCGACCTGTGATGTAACGGTCAGAAAGTTTTGCCGCGGTCTCCAAGGCCAGATCGGTAAAGATCGCCTTGTGGTGGTCCTCATACTTGGAGCGAATACCCTTCAGGATTGTCACGGTATCCTCCACGGAAGGTGGTTCGACCTTCACCGACTGGAACCGACGATCGAGCGCACTGTCCTTCTCGATGTGCTTACGATATTCGGTCAGCGTAGTCGCGCCGATGCACTGTAACTCGCCCCGCGAAAGTGCGGGTTTGAATATATTCGATGCATCCATCGCCCCCTCGGCCGCGCCGGCCCCCACGATCGTGTGCATTTCATCGATAAACAGGATGATGTTCTTTGCCCGCTTGATCTCGTCCATGACGGCTTTAATCCGCTCTTCGAATTGGCCGCGGTACTTGGTGCCGGCGACCATCAGCGCGAGATCGAGGGTAATAACTTTTCGGCCGAGTAATAATTCGGGAACGATGCCACTGGAAATTTCTTGAGCAAGCCCCTCAACGATAGCGGTTTTACCCACTCCGGCCTCTCCGATCAGCACCGGATTATGTTTCGTGCGACGGCAGAGAATTTGTACCACGCGGCGAATCTCGTGCTTCCGTCCCACGACCGGGTCGAGTTCTCCTTTGCGGGCCAATTCCGTCAGGTCACGACCGAAGGCCTTCAGCGCAGGAGTCTTGAGATCCTTCTTGTCTTCAGGCCCACCCCCGCGAGAAGAAGGGGCCGCCGCAGCTTCCGCACCGGGCTCATCTTCCCCGCCAGAAAACTGCGGGTCGAGCTCACGCAAAATTTCGTTTCGAGTGCGTTCGATATCGATGTCGAGTGACTTTAATACCCGCGCGGCGACTCCTTCCCCTTCGCGGAGAAGTCCCAGCAGGATATGCTCAGTACCGACGTAAGAATGATTGAGGGCTTTTGCTTCCTTACCGGCCAATGCGAGCACCTTCTTGACTCGCGGAGTGTAAGGGATCGAGCCATGTGCCGTCGATTCGGTTCCGGTTCCGACTTGTTTTTCGACGGCGCCACGCACGGTCTCGAGATCGAGCCCCATTTTTTGGAGGACGCTGACAGCCACACCTTGGCCCAGTTTGATCAAACCGAGGAGGAGGTGTTCAGTCCCGACGTAATTATGATTAAAGCGGTCCGCTTCTTTGCGGGCTAGCGCGAGGACTTGTTGGGCGCGGGGGGTGAAATTATTCATCGGTTCGGACATTCAAAAGGGTTCGTAAATTAGTTTACCCCTGGGGATTGATACCCCGGGGTGGAAATTTTGGCAAATTCAGATCGCAATCCATCGGCACGACGACGGTCACGCTCATCGGACTTCAGTTCGGTTTTGCCCGAAGCAAACAAGATGTGCCCGGGTTGTGACTCTATAAATAAACGATCAATCGTCACGCGGTGCGATTCCGGGAAATAACCCATGTCCACCCCCAGTCGCACGAGCGAAAGTAGGTTCATCGCTTCCGATGAACTGATGACATGACCGTGGCTTAAAATCCCAAAAGCTCGTCCCACTTTGTCCGGCAGCTTGGCTGGCTCATCTTCCAATAGCTTTGACCGGGCATTCAGCTCATGCTCCACGATTGACTCCAATACGCTTTGGAGACGATTCACGATCTCCTTCTCGGATTCGCCCAGGGTAGTCTGGTTGGAAATCTGGAAAATACTGCCACTCGCATCCGAGCCCTCCCCAAACAATCCGCGCACCACCATACCGAGTTGATTTACGGCGCGCACCACTTTCTCCATCTGCCCCGCGATCACAAGCGCCGGTAGGTGCATCATCGCAGAAGCTCGCAACCCCGTTCCGAGATTAGTGGGGCAAGCGGTCAGGTAACCCAGTTCGGCGGAGAACGCGTAATCGAGTTCCTTCTCCAACGCTGAATCGAGATTGTTGATCGTCGTCCAAGCCTTTTTGAGCTGAAACCCGTTTCGTAAGACTTGAATGCGGAGGTGATCCTCTTCGTTAATCATCACCGACACGTTTTGGTCTTTGTTGATCACCGCGGCGGAACCAGACTTAGATTCACTGAGCTCTCGACTGATGAGATGACGCTCAACAAGAATTTGTCGCTGTAGTGGGTTGAGTTCTTTCACGGCCACCAAAAGTCCTCGTTTGAGTGATCGGGTCTTGAGCACCGCTCCTTGGCAGACTTCCAAGACTTGCTGGCGCTCCGCCTCGTTTGACCGGCCCGGAAAGGAATGGTTCGCCAAGTTTCGCGCGAGGCGAATCCGCGTCATCAACACCACCGCACAATTTGAAGCGCGATTATCGGTAAGCTCCGGTGACGAGGAAATTAGACTGTCTAAAGTGAGGGACATTATAAAGTCGAAGTAATCCCGCCAGCTTCGCGGACTTGAGAAATTTCATCACGGAACTTGGCGGCGTCTTCGTAGCGCTCCGATTTAATCGCATCGTCCAATTCGGTTTCGAGTTTATGCAATCGGTCATGCAGGGTCTTTCGCTCCAGCGCCCGCTCGGGTATCTTACCCGTATGGGCCGTTCCTTTGTGCATCGTCTTCAACATTGGCTCCAAAAGGTTCGAGAATGTCTCGTAGCACTGCGGGCACCCAAAACGTCCGCTCTTCTTAAAATGATCCGGCGTGTAGCCACATTGCTTACAATTTAACCCGGATGGCGTGGAAGGTTCAGGGTTTAACGACGCCTTCAATAACAGGTCCGCCAAGGAAAATCCGCTAGGGTCAGTCACACCTTTCGCCTGCGCACAAGATTCGCACAGGTCTACCTTGTGCACCTTGTGATTAACAATTTGGGTGAGGTGCACGGTAGCCTGATTGGAGCAAAGGTCGCATTTGAGCGGACTGGCCATTAAATGAGTAGAATTGAAATTTTAAAATTGTGTCGTGAAATTTGTCCAGGATCGACCGGACTCGCCATTGCAAAGACCATGCCATCTCTCCGCCTCTATGCAACACTGAGGCAGAGGTTGAACTCGCATTATCTAACTGTGACAGCGCGCCTATCTTGACTCACCGGATCGAGTCATAATGGCGCAGCCAATCATCATTCTTATTGATTAAATTCGAGTGCCCTCTACGCGCACTCGCTTCCGAAAAGCCTCCAAGACTCTTCTAAATACCGGGCCGGGCGTGCCGTTTCCAATCACCCGACCATCTAGTTTTACTACCGGAATGACTTCAGCTCCGGTCCCGGTCAGGAAACACTCATCCGCGATCCAGATATCATATCTCGTCAAATCGTGCTCTTCAACCTTGAGCCCAAGATCACTGCCGATCGCAAAGATTGCATCTCGGGTGATGCCTTTCAAGGCACCCTGTTGGGCGGCGGGAGTGAAAATCTTCCCCTTGTGCACCACGAAAACGTTATCCGCGGTGCACTCCGCGACGAACCCCTGATCATTGAGCATGATCGCCTCAAGTGCTCCCGCCTGCCGGGCTTCCATTTTGGCCATAATGTTGTTCAGATAATTCAGCGATTTCACCGCCGGACTCAACGCCGCCGGGCTCATCCGACGGGTCGCAACCGTCACGATTTCCAACCCCTTTTCGTAATATTCCTGTGGATACACTGCGATTTTATCCGCGATGATGAAAATCGAGGGCGATTCGCAGGACCAAGGAGCGAGTCCCAGATCACCGACACCCCGCGTAATCACCAATCTGATGTATCCATTGGTCAATTCATTCGCCCGGCACGTCTCGCAAATTGCTCGACTGATTTCTTCTCGCGACCATGGCAGGCCCAGCATCAGCGCCTTGGCCGAATATTCCAATCTTTCCAAATGCTCTTCGAGGCGGAAAATATTGCCGTCATACAGACGAATCCCCTCAAAAATTCCGTCCCCGTAGAGCAGACCGTGATCGAACACGGAAATCTTCGCATCAGCTTTATCGACTAATTCACCATTGAGGAAAATCTTCATAGAGGAACCAACGGTAGGGAGTTTGCCGGGAGATTGTCCAGCCCGCCGGGGACTTTCTTCTTGTGTCCCTCTCGCGGTGAAAGGCACTGTGCCTCACGCTAATTGTCATGAAAATTCCTCGTCGGTCAATTTCTGGATTCACGCTCATCGAATTGCTCACCGTGATCGCAATTCTAGGGATTTTGGCCGCCATCGTGATCCCGACAGTGGGTAAAGCACGCGAAACAGCCCAACGGGCGGTCGATGCGAACAACCTCCGCGAGCTCGGCAAGGCCGCGATGATTTACGCCGCCGACAATCGCGATGCCCTCCCCAACCCCCAGCAATCTAGCCGGGATATATCGGGCACCAATCAAGCCTACTGGCAGTGGTTCGGTCAGCTCGCTCGATATGGCGGGTTTAACGACCCCAAGTTACTCATTTCGAAACTAGACGGTGCCATCGACCAAACGGCCCTCCCTCTTACGGTGCTCGATCCCACCGTTTCCACCACTCCCACGCTGGAACCCGATTTCACCGCCTTGGGCACCACTTCCTTTAATGTCGTGGCAGGTCTCCGGCTCAATGATGCCGCCACCACTCCCCTCGCCTACACTCGTGGCCTCACGACCGCGGGAACTTGGTCCGCGACCGGATCTTCCGAAGACGATCCCAATTTAGGGGTCTATGCAGAAACGGGCGGACATATCGTTTTTCTCGGTGGCAACGTTGAGTTTTACTCCGACCTCGAAAACTTGCTCATCAGTAACACCGGACGTCCCACCTCCAATCTCCGTCAAGCCGTGCCCAATCGCACCAACGGCCCCGGCGCGATTCGTATTTTAGGCCAAGACTCCGCCAACGGAGTGGCCAGTGCCAATGGCACCAGCGCTCAACGGGGGCCTTAATCCACCGAATTGGTTGACCTTATTTCGGCTCGGTTTACGCGACCGAGCCATTTTTGTATCTAGAATAATCGTTTACGGGGAAGTTATCGACTTCCACGCTGCCTGACCTTTTCGCCATGCCCGCATCTACTTCCTCCCAGTCGACCTACATAATCGGCCATCGTAATCCCGATGCCGACGCGATCTGCTCTGCGATTGCTTACGCTGCTTTAAAAAAAGCCCAAGGTGAGACCGGATATGTCGCCGCCCGTTGCGGAAACATCAACGCTCGGGTCGAGACTATCTTAGCCCGGTTTAATCAGCCGGCCCCTCTTTATGTCAGCGATGTGACTCCCCGAGTCCGTGATGTGATGATTGAGAACGTGGTCACGGTTTCCCCCAATGCGACCTGCGCCGAAGCCTTGGAACTTGCCGATAAACACGACGTGCGCGTGCTGCCTGTCGTGACCTCGGAACGTTACGTGAAGGGCCAACTTTCTATCTTCAATCTGGGCGGCTTCTTCGTCCCCAAGGTAAACGCCCCTCGTGAGATGCGGCGAGTCCTCACCAGTTTAGACAATATCGCCCGGGCCTTGAAAGCCCGCGCCCTCAATGCCGTCCGCCCCGAGGAGGTCGAAGAACTGTTTGTGCGGATTGGGGCAATGGACGTTCGTTCGTTTTGGAAGGTTTCCAAGGACGAAGGCATCCCCGCCGAACAGTCGATCATCATCGTCGGCGATCGCTGGGACATCCAACAACGGTCTATCCAGAACAAGGTCCGAGTCATTATTATCACCGGTAACCTCCCCGTAGATGACGAAGTCGTCGAACAAGCGAAGCAAGCCGGAGTATCAATTCTCGTCAGTCCCTACGACACCGCGACGACCGCATGGGCCATCCGCACGGCCTCGAGTATCACCCCGCTAATCGAAGAAACCTTTTCTTCCCTGAGTCCCGACCTTCGGCTCGCCGAGCTTCATAAGAAAGTCGGCGCTTCTTCAGCCACGGCGTTCATGGTGCTCACCGATGATGGACGCTTAGCGGGGATTATGACCAAGACGGACATGCTCCGACCCGTGAAGCGCAATCTCGTGCTCGTCGACCACAACGAAATGTCGCAAGCCGTAGCGGGCGCTGATCAGGTTACGATCGTTGAGATCATTGACCACCATCGTATCGGGTCCCTGAACACCTCTCAGCCCATTCTGTTTATAAACGAGCCCGTCGGATCGACCTGCACTATCGTCGCGGATCTCTACCGCCGCAGTAATCTCACCCCCTCAGCGGAGATTGCAGGGGTGATGATGAGCGGCATCATTTCCGATACTCTTTTACTCAACAGCCCAACTTCGACCGCCAAAGATGAAGCGATGCTCAAGTGGTTGTCGGAGGTAGCCAACGTGGACTCCCGTGAGCTCGCCGATGAAATATTTGCCTCAGGTTCGATAATACTGAGCAGTTCCCCCGATGAAGTCATTCGCTCCGATCATAAGCTTTACGAAGAAGACGGTGTTCGATTCGCCGTCTCTCAGATCGAGGAACTAGGTTTCGACAATTTCTGGGCTCACGCCAAAGCACTCACCGATGCGCTCGAGAATCTATGCCGCGCCGAGCGTCTCGTATTTGCCGGGGTGTTGATCACCGATATCAACACCCAAAATTCCCTGCTGCTAGTCAAAGGTGACCCTGAAATCATCGCCCGGATCAACTATCCTCACGTTCAAAAAGACGAGATATTCGATATGCCAGGTATCGTGAGCCGGAAGAAGCAACTCATCCCCTACCTCGGCAGCGTGCTGAAAGAAATGAGCGCGGAAGGTACTATTCCAACCGAACGAGGCCACACCGCACCTCCATTTGCCAAAAGCAAATCCTGATCTCCCTCCCTCCTTCCCCTTTTTCATCCCATGAGTGAATCCACCACCGACTCTTCTGCCGACACCCCTACCGACTTCATCCGCGATGTCGTCGCCGCTGATATTTTAGCGAATCGCACCCCTAAAATAGTGACTCGGTTTCCCCCCGAGCCCAACGGCTATCTTCATCTTGGCCACGCCAAATCCATCTGCTTAAACGTCGGAATCGCGCTGGAAAATAACGGCCGGTGCAATCTCCGATTTGACGACACCAACCCGGTTAAAGAAGACACCGAATTCGTCAATTCCATCACCGCAGACATTCGATGGCTTCTCGCAGGCTGGGGTGACCAAGTCTTGGGACTGAAACCGACCGGCGCCAAGCCCGTCACCCAGTCAATCAACGACGAAAATGACTTTTACGCTCAACCCGTCGGAGCGACCGAAAGTCCGTCTGAACCGTTTTTCGCCAGCGACTACTTCGAGCATCTTTACCTCTACGCGGAACGGTTGATCGAAAAGGGCAAGGCCTACGTTTGTGATCTGACGCCGCAAGCAACGGAACAGTATCGCGGCTCTCCCACTTCCGCCGGCCGCAACAGTCCTTTTCGTGATCGCTCCGTGGCCGAAAATCTCGATCTCTTCCATCGCATGAGGGCGGGCGAGTTCCCGGACGGAATGCGCACCCTTCGGGCAAAAATCGACATGTCAGCCCCCAACCTCTGGCTGCGAGATCCGCTCCTTTATCGAATTCGGCACGTGATTCATCACCATGCCGGGGACGGCTGGCCGATCTATCCGCTCTACGATTTCGCCCACTGCTTGAGCGACTACCTTGAGGGCATTACCCACTCTATCTGCACCCTTGAATTCGTCGACCATAGACCACTCTACAATTGGATTTTGGCGTCCCTCGAACTCCCTCGCGCCCTTCCCCACCAATACGAATTCGCCCCACTCAACCTAGCCTACACGCTTTTCAGCAAGCGACGGGTATTGCGCCTCGTCCAAGAGGGCGCGGTCGCAGGCTGGGACGATCCCCGACTCCCCACTTTGGCGGGTCTCCGGCGGCGCGGTGTTCCCGCCAGCGCCATTCGCGACTTCGCCTATCATATTGGTGTCACCAAATTCGACGCTCTCACCGAAGCCGCCGTTTTCGAAGGCATCATCAGAGACGATCTCAACACCTCTGCGGAGCGCCGGATGGCCGTATTGAACCCTCTCAAGTTAGTGCTCACCAATATCGCGGCTGACGAATCCTACGAAGGAGTAGCCGCTAATCATCCCAATAACGAGTCCCTCGGCACCCGGCCGATAAAACTCACTCGTGAGGTCTACATCGAGGGAGATGATTTTGCCGAAATCCCTCCTCCGAAATTCCGCCGTTTGAAACCCGGCGGTGATATTCGGCTTAAGTATGGCTGCATTGTTACCTGTAATTCCGTGGTCAAAGACGCCGACGGGAATGTAATTGAGGTTCACTGCACCGCAGATCTCGAAAGCCGCACGGGCCACCCCAATTCCGGGCGCAAAGTCAAAGGCACTGTCCACTGGGTCAGTGCAAATGAGGCGGTTGATGCAGAAGTGCGCCTCTATGATCGGCTTTTCACGGTCCCGGAACCCGGAGCAGCCGAAGACTTCATGACTTGCCTCAACCCTGAATCGCTCACTTCGGTCACGGCAAAAATCGAGCCGGCGCTCGCCTCAATCAATCCCGGGCAAGTTTACCAATTCGAACGTTTAGGTTACTTTTCCGCTGATTCAGAACTATCGATATCTGGTCATCCGATCTTCAACCGCACCATCACCTTACGCGACACTTGGGCTAAGTAATTTTTGTCCTATGCTTGCATTTGAGCGTCGTGGAGTGCTCAGCTAGCTTACCCGAACCTCTCGTTTCCGCATGTCCACCATCCTCTTCGTCGACGACAGCCCCGAATTGGTAGAGATCCACTCTACTTATCTCCGTGATATGGGGTATACCGTGGTAACGGCCAGTGACGGGGAAGCTGCGCTTACGTTGTTGGCGCTGCACCAGATCGACTTGCTCATCACCGATGTTATCATGCCGGGAAAAGAGGGCTTCGAAACGATTATTGAAGTGCGCACCAAACATCCCGACGTGCCCATTATCGCAATCTCTGGGGGAGGGCGTGTCGGCGCCCGAGACTACCTCACCCTCGCCATGAGTATGGGGGCCAAAGCGACCCTTTCTAAACCATTTTCCGCATCGGCCCTGCACCGTGAAGTTCAGCACCTTCTGCGAGAACGATCCTAGTGCTTACTTGGGGGGCTCAGAGATGAAACGATCCATTCGCGCGATCACCTCGTCTTTGCCGAGAATCCGAAAGATTGTGGTCAGCCCCGGCCCAGCATTTGTACCCGTCACGGCGAGTCGAGCTCCGGCTTGATAGTCTCCGAAGCCGTATCCGCAAGATTCCGCCCCGGACTTGATCGCAGCCTCAACTGCCTCTTCATCGTCGAGCGTTACGAGCCCCGCCAGAACTTCACGCAGCTCACCTAGGCGGGCGACCGGATCCCCTATTTTGAAGGTTTTACTAATCGCTTTCGGATTCCACGGGAACGAATCACTCCAAAAATACTCCGTGTAAGCTGGAAGTTCATCGATGGCCTTCACCTTTGGTTGGCTGGCCGCAATCACCGCGTCGAAGAACTTCCCTTCACCGGAACTAGGCGCCGCGGCCGAAAACGCTTTGTAACGTCCCTGCTCGGAATCAATATTTCGGGCTTTGACCAAATACTCCTCCAATGGCAGCTCCAGCAAATAGGTCATGTTCAGGTGAGCCATCTTCCGCTCATCAAATCGGGCGTTGCTTTGGTTGACTCCCGAAAAATCAAAGCGCGAAATAATTTCCGCGATGGGCATTTTTTCTTGATCATCTTTCGGATTCCACCCGAGCAAACAGAGGAAATTAACGACCGCTTCAGGCAGGTATCCTCGTTTTAGATACTCTTCAACCAGCGCTCCCTCATCTCGCTTGGACATCTTGCCGGGGCCATTCTGCTTCAAAATCAATGGAATATGAGCGAACGTCGGCAGCGGCGCGCCGAACGCCTTGAATAGTTCCGTATGCTTACTCGTGTTCGAAAGATGATCTTCTCCTCGAATCACATGCGTCACCCCCATCGCAATATCGTCGACCACATTGACGAGGTGAAAGACGGGGTTGCCATCGGATCGCACGATGACGAAGTCCTTCTCCTCGGTCCGCTCCACGCGCCCTCGAACCGCATCTTCAATCACCTGCGGCTCTCCTGAAATCTTAAACCAAGTCGCCCCCTCTTTTTCATATACTCGATCAGCTGCCCGCAGCTTGTTGAGGTATTCGTCATAAATCGCACCGCGCTCGCTCTGCCGATAGGGCCCAAAATCGCCTCCCACCTTGGGGCCTTCGTCCCAATCGAGCCCTAACCACGCCATGTTGTCGTAGATCACAGTAAGAAATTCATCCGTGCTACGTGCCTTATCCGTGTCCTCGACCCGTAAGATAAAAACTCCCCCCGTATGGCGGGCGTAAAGCCAATTAAACAATGCGGTTCGGGCACTGCCAATATGGAAAAACCCGGTGGGACTGGGGGCGAAACGAACGCGAACTTGAGACATGATAGGGAAAATTAAACGCAGGCTTGAGACGAGCAGGTCCCGGGAGCAAAAACTGACGCGTGCCGAGTGTCAAAACCTGCCCACTCGATTCAGCTGATCTTGTCGCCCAATTCGGGGCATTAGGGCAAGAGCACGGATTCCGCATCGAAACCATTGGCGTCATCGATGAAGATCCCATCATCGCACTCACCAAACGGGCTTCTGGCCCTCGACCACGCATCTACATTTCCTCTGGCGTGCATGGCGACGAACCGGCCCCTCCCCAAGCCCTGTTCCAGCTCCTAAAACGAGGGGCATTTGACGAGAGCGCCAATTGGTTCTTAGTGCCAATGCTCAACCCCAGCGGATTCCGGCGCCATCAACGCAACAATGCCCAGAACATAGATCTGAATCGAGATTATCTGAATCCGGTCACCGGAGAGGTGCAGTCACACGTTCGCTGGTTGCAGTCCCAGCCCCGTTTCGATCTGGCGCTCTGCCTGCACGAGGATTGGGAATCGCACGGTTTCTACCTTTACGAGCTCAACTCGCTGGGCCGAACAAGTTTGGCCTTAAAAATTAGGGCCGCCGCCGAAGCCCACATGCCAATCGAGCGAGATGAAATCATCGACGGACGAGCCATCGATGAAAGAGGAATCATCCGCCCGGAGAGTGACCCGAAACTGCGCGAGAACTGGCCAGAAGCGATCTACTTGCGTCAGCATCATGCGGACCTCGGCTACACTCTGGAAAGCAGTTCGGCCCTTCCGCTCGGTCAACGAATCGAAACGCACTGCGCCAGCGTGGCGGCCGCCATCACGTCATTGTGCAGTCATTAACCGTAGAACGGCCCGCCTTTCCCGATTATTACGAATCACTGATCGAGCAATTTACTCAAATCCAACTCCGCTTCAGGCAGATGTTTTCCAGCGAATTCCCGTAGATCCGCAGGGAGCGGGGCTCGAAAGACCATCGGCACTCCCGCGGGGTTTAAATCAATTTCCGTGCAGTGCAACGCTTGCCGTTTAAGGAGCAGCTTCTCCGCTAATTTCGACGTCCAACCCGTTTCGATAAACTCAAGGTAATGCTTGTCGTCCGGACCGTAGATTTTGTCTCCCACCACGCCATGCTCCAGCCATTGAGCGTGCGCTCTGATCTGGTGTTTTCTTCCGGTCTCAATCGTGACTCGCACGAGGGTAAAGCCATTAGCACTGCAGAGTGGCACAAAATGAGACACCGCCGGTTTCCCATCCGACCTCACCATGTCCTTGACCCATACGGGGCTTTTTTCATCAGCCCCCAAGGGCTGGTCAACCGTCACCTGCTGCCGTAGCTCACCGGTCAAAATTGCTAAGTAGGTCTTTCCCACCCGCCGCTTCTGCACTGCGGTCTGTAATCGACTCGCTGTCTCTGGGTTTTTCGCCATGACAACCACCCCACTTGTCTCCCGGTCGAGTCGAAAAATGAGATGGATTTTCGCAATCCCAGTGTATTCACGCGCCGCTCCCACCAAACTTGAGGTCGGGCCAAATTTCGAAGGATGACACACCACTTCTCCCGATTTATTTACCACCAAGAGGTCGTCATCTTCATGGAGAATCCAGGACTTAAGTTCTTCCGGGCTCGTCAATTTCACTCGATCTTCTCGAAACGGCGGCGGCGGCCATGGTCCATATCGCTCAACCGCGGATCCCGGCCGTTTAATTCGAAACGATTCACTCAAGCATCACCTCTTTTCGTCTTCCTGAGGTGGGCCAAAACCCGCCCACTCATCCTCGTCGCTAATCCCAGGGGAATATGCCGGGAAACGGTCGTCATAATCCGATTACTCCACCCGGTGACGATGTGCTTTCGCCTCTTGAATAAAGCGATCAGCGCCTCGTCCACGACTTGATCACTCGTTTGATCAAAGCGAGGCGCAGCTCCTCCCATCTTCATCCCCGCCGTCGAATGAAACGCCGTTCGGGTCGACCCGGGACACACCGTCAGCACGTTAACCCCGGTATTTTTCAGCTCCTCATTGAGAGAATACCCCCATTGCAGTAAAAACGCTTTGGTCGCTCCATACGTCGCAATAAAAGGAGTCGGTTGAAATGCAGTTATCGAAGCCACGTTGAGCAATGTCCCTCCGCGATTTCTCAACAAGGGCAAACACTGCGCAGAAATGTCTAAGACCGCGGCCACGTTAACCTCCAATATTTCCAGCTGCTTATCGATTCCTTCCCCGGGAAATTCACCGTAGTGCCCAAATCCGGCATTATTAATCACCAGTACCGGCCCTGCGGGTGCTTCCTCCCTGATGAGTCTCAGCGCGTCGGCAGTCGCCTTTCGACGCTCGTCCTTACGACCTAAGTCAACCGCCAGATGCCGAAGCCGATGGTTCGAAACGATGACATCGGGCTCTCGGCGCGAGAGATTACAGATCAATGTCTGTGGCGAATCTCTATTAATTCGCGAAATGAACGATTTTCCAATTCCCGAGGATCCTCCCGTGAGAATTACCGACGAATAATTTAAAATTGATAGATCAGACATTTGGCAATCGGGCGCGATTAAGATAAGTGTTTTCCGGGATTGGAAAATCGCAATGAGAGTTTCCTAGCAGCCTGTCGGACTTAACCCCTCGGAGCGATCTATAGGCTCAAGGATGACTTCAAAGTTCGCCGCGAAGTGATTGGATTGAGACTGAGGCACCTTCGAGGCCGTCTTATTGAGATTCGTTTTCTAAGTCCGACAGGCTCCTAGGCAGATTTCTCCTGCTTCGCCCGGCCTCCCCCGTTTAACGGCTCCATTCATCGACCATATCCACCAGACCTATCAGACTAGGCCAAATCATTTCATCTCATTCAGCCGGGCTCTTGTTCCATCGCCGGGGTCCCGGCCAACGCCGCGGCGAACGCCCCGGTCGCCTATTTTGGGATGCCGAGTTCCGTAAAAAAGAACTTCACTCAACCGATCCAGCCCCCATCCGGCTTCAATCTGCCGAATAAAATAAATAATCGCTTGCCCTGCTCCGCCAAACTCCTCTTTTTCACCGTTCCTCGCTGCACCCGTAGCTCAACTGGATAGAGCGCCAGACTACGAATCTGGAGGTTAGGGGTTCGACTCCCTTCGGGTGTACCATTTGAAACAATTCAAGTGGCTATTTTCAGTGAGCAGGCCTTTGCATCTGTAGCTCAATTGGATAGAGCGTCTGGCTTCGAACCAGAAGGCTAGGGGTTCAAGTCCCTTCAGATGCAGGAGGCTATGACGGCCCCCTACCTCGAAGCGGGATTTAATATGCGCACTCGGCGTGCTGGAGCCATTCTCAGTCCGACGACACATCTTGTGATGCACCGTCGGAACCCAACCTTAACCTCAGTCGGTAATTTTCAGGAACATATCCTTATAATACGTCACGCTTTTCGGATCGTGCGCTTGGATTGCAATTGTTCCTGATCCAATTTTGCGCCCCGGCATGTTCTTAAGCTCAGCCGCCGGGTCGAATCCCTTTGGTTGAACCCAGTCTACGGTGGTTTCTCCGTTCACCTGAATCGTAATACGATTGTTCCGAACCTTAATAGAGTAGTCGAACCACTCTCCATCCGTGCTGGGAGCTTTAGCTTGCACGATATCCTTTAGACTGCCGTCCGGAGCGTTCTGCCCGTCCTGCAAAACCAACAAGTTAACTACTCCGTATAAGCTTCCCGTTTTCTTCGGATCCTTGTGCGTGCTGTTGACCTGACATTCAAACCCTTCGGTCGGCCAACCGCTTTCTTGATATTTGGTATGGAAATACACGCCACCGTTGGCCTGCGGCATCGTCTTCACCTTGGCCTTGAATTCAAAATTCTTAAATTCCGCATTCCCCTTTGGACCGACATAAAACAGGTGCGACCTGCCATTGTTCACCACTAACTCTCCGTTGGTGACGCTGAAACAATTTGGCGTCTCTTCGTTTGATTTCCATCCCGTCAGATCACGACCGTTGAAAATGGCTAAGAATCCGTCTTCAGCCAAAGAATACGAAGTTGAAACGGCGAACAGAAGTAGGGTGAGGAGTGTTTTTTTCATGGGGGGATAATTGTCGGAGCTGAGTCGGAGTGATAGATGATCTATTTTAAAATCAACTTACCATCGCAAATAATCTTTCGTAACGGATCCGCAAAATTTGGGGGCGACAAAAGAGCAGCGGGGTAGAGTCGATGGAACGTCGTGCCCGATTACAGAAGTAAATCGGGGCCCCAGTTCCAGCTTCGTTTTTAGTTTATGGTTAGGGCTGGCCTGAAACTCTTTCCCGCGTTCTGCTACCAGCCTATGTCGGAATCGGCTGACAATCCCTCCCCTCGCCTATTCACTGATCCTCAACGGAAACTGGTCGGCTTTGCCCTTGGATTCATTGCTCTCATTGCGATCATCGGTCTGTTGTCGTTGTCTATCATCGTGCTGGGGCGGCTAGTCGGACACTTTTCGGGAGTGCTCTGGCCGCTCGCAACTGCGGGTATCATGGCGCTGATTTTACGACCCGTGGTCGATTTTTTTGAGCAGAAGCTCAATCGACCTCGGGTGGCTTCCGTCGTCGTCCTCTATACTGCGGTCGGCGCTTTGGTGGCAGCGTTAATGATTTTAGTGACTCCCGCACTGGTGGAGCAAATTTTGGATTTCATCGCGTTCGTGCCTGAGTTTTGGCAAAATGCCCTGCGCTACGTGCAAGAAAGCTACCCCAGTTGGGTGGTCCTCGCGGAGCGCCAGATGGCTAACCCCACGATCAAGACGATCGTCGACTCCGCGTTTTCCGAAGCTCAACACCTACTCACTCAAGCGATCCCCTCCATCAAAGCTGCCGGATCTGGCGCGCTCAACCTATTCGGGTTTGCCGCCAACCTCGCCATCATTCCGATCTATTTGTTTTTCTTCCTTCTTTCGCGGCGCGATCCCACCGGCGGCCTAGGCCAGCAGCTCACTTTTCTGAAGCAACCAATCCGAGAAGATATCGTCTTTCTCGTCCGGGAGTTCATCGCCATCGTGATTTCCTTTTTCCGCGGTCAACTCCTGATCGGGCTCCTGATGGGTCTACTCCTCACCATCGGGTTTTGGCTAGTTGGACTGCGCTTCGCGTTGGTCCTAGGTCTGAGTCTCGGTATTCTCAATATCGTGCCTTACCTCGGTACCATAATTGGCCTCAGCATTGCCCTGCCACTCGCATTTTTGCAGCCGGATGGAGGGATGCCGCTCGTTGGATTTGTCCTGCTCGTATTCGTCATCGTTCAAAACATCGAGGGTTGGTTTTTAACGCCGCGCATCATGGGCGAACAAACCGGACTTCATCCCGTAATGATCATCGTCGCCATATTTTTCTGGGGAACCGCCTTCGATGGCATTCTTGGTATGATTTTGGCCGTTCCTTTGACCGCCTTTTTTGTCACAGCGTGGCGTTTGGCTAAACACAAGTATTTCGAAGCCTGATTCTATGGCCAATCATCCGCCTCCGGCCGATTGTGCAAATTGCGGCTCCACGATTCCTCGCTCCGCCAAAGCATGCCCAGATTGCGGTGCCGACGAAAAAACTGGCTGGCGTGAAAACGACATTTACGACGGCCTCGATCTGCCCAACGAGGCCTGGGGCGAGGAACTCAATCCCGCGGCGGAACGCACTCGTGACATCGCTTGGTATTGGTGGGCAACCGGCATCGGTTTGTTTATAGCTCTTCTGCTGACCGTGCTTGGGTTGCGTTAACCCCAATCATGCCGTATTTCCCGCACCATGCCTTGGGAAGTTAAAAGTCGCAACGGAATCTGGTTACCTCAAATCGATTGGTGGCTCGATGCGCATCGTCCGGCTCCGCGATCTTTCGTCTCCCATGCTCATGCCGATCACGTCGCGCGGCATGGTGAAGCGATCTGCACTCCGGCGACTGCCGCGCTGATCCGCACTCGAGATTCGTCCTTCAAGGGCCAGCCGCAAGAGGTGGATTTCAATACCCCGATTGAGATCACTCCCGCAGCCACCCTAACGCTCGTGCCCGCGGGCCACGTGCTCGGTTCCGCCCAAGCACTCATCGAGCATCCCCAATTTGGCCGGCTCCTCTACACCGGCGATTTTAAACTCCGCCCCTCCGCCACCGCTGAAACCTGCGCAACACCTCCCGCGGATACCCTCATCATGGAGAGCACTTTCGCGAAACCGCAGTACGATTTTCCGCCTGCGGAGGAGGTCTTCAAAAACGTGATCTCTTTTTGCCGCGAAACCTTGTCCGAAAACAAGATTCCGATCCTGCTCGGTTACAGCTTGGGTCGAAGCCAAGAGATTCTCTGCGGACTCTCCGACGCCGGGCTCCCCATCATGCTCCATCCCAAGGTGGAGAAAGTCACTCGCACTTATGAACGCTTCGGCTGCCGATTTCCCGCTTACTCGACTTTCGCTCCTCTATTCGCAGCCGGTCATGTGATTATCACCCCCTCTCAAGCATTAAAAAGTGAACCGTTTCGCGCGCTCCCTCCGTCTCGCACCGCCGTGCTCACCGGATGGGCCATCGATGAACGCGCTCGCTACCGCTATGGTTGTGATGCGGCATTCCCCATTTCCGACCATGCCGGTTACCACGACTTGCTTGAATTCGTCGAGAAAGTGAACCCCAAACGCGTTTTTACCGTTCACGGGTTCGCGGCAGAGTTTGCCGCCACGCTTCGCCAACGCGGGATTGAAGCTTGGGCACTGGGTCGAACGAACCAACTCGAGCTCGCACTGTAGCAATCCGGCGGGCTCATGCAAAGAAACGGGAACCAAATACCTTTCAGTTCTCTCGAACATTTCTATTCCTCTAATCGTCTTGCCATAAAACTCCGTTCCAATGTGAAAACCTACTCTAATCAACTTCGCTTTGTGCTCCCGGTTGCGCTCCTCCTCGCCTTGCAGGGGCTGATGGGCCAGGCGGCCGAGATCGGACTAAGTCATGGCGAAAAATTCACCTACCACATTGGCTGGGGAATCTTTGGGCGTGCCGGAGATATCACCGTGACGGCATCTGAGCTGGATGACGGCGAAGGTCTCCAAACCCGCATTCGCACGACGACGTCGACCCGTGGATTCATCCGAGCACTGTATCCTTTTGATGGGCAGGCTGACATGTTCTACGACACCAATTCGGGACGCTTTATTCGAGCCACCGCTCAAACCTCTACTCGGAGCAAGGAAACCAACGCGGATATCGCGTTTGACTATGATTCCGCCCAGGCAAATTACACCGATCACATCCGCGAAGAACGATCGCTCAGTCTTCCCATCCCGGAGAACAATCCCGCCGACTTCATCACCACCCTCATCCAAACTCGCAGCTGGGATCTCAAGCTGGGAGAAAGTCGCAAAGTGTCGGTGCTTTTTGACGATGAGTTTTACGAACTCGTAATCACTGCGGAAGCCGAAGAAATCATCAAAACCAGTTGGGGGAAAAAACGCACATTGGTGCTCGTTCCACGCATGGAAACAGAACCCAAGGGCATGTTCAAACGAGGAGGCGAAGTTCGGGTATGGGTTTCCCAAGAGGAAGATCACCTTCCCGTTCGCTTTGAAGTTAAATTGAAAGTTGGCACCGGTATGGCCGTGCTGACTGACTACCAAAACGCACCGCCAACGCCATCTGTCGGCCCCCCTGTCGAAGAAAAATTCTGACAAGATTTTTTGCAGGAAATTGTGACAATGATCGTTCTCATTCTCCTCCTTGCAGCGGGCGTTTTCTACGCTTACCAAAACCACCGCGTAGAACTCACGTGCACCGTTTGAGCCGGACGCTTCGCCGCCGAACACGCCGCCGCGGCCCAAAAGGCCGAAGACGAACGCCGGCTGATCGTCGCAGCAGCAGCGCATCGACTCGCCTCACCTAAAGTAGCATAAGAGGCTGCGGTGGTTGTCGCAACATTGGCCAAACTACGAACCGAACAAGTCGAAGCGGAAGCTAGGCGAAAGGTCGCCGCCGCGGAGCCAAAATCATCCTCGGCCAGATCGGCCCAGCTGCCATGCGAGAGAGAATAGGTTCAAGGAGAAGCTCGGCGGCTAGCCGAGGAATCAGATCGCACGGCCCTCGAGGTTAAAGTCGCCCGTCGTCAAGCTCGACAAAAAATCGCCGCCGTTGAGACCGCCGCCGAGCAATCACGCCTGAAAACCATCGAGGCGGAATCCACGCGCCTTGCCGCGCTCCGAGGGGGGGCAAACCGAAAAAGCAGAAATTGCGCGTCTCCTGCTCAGTCCCCTCATCCTACCGATCAACATCAAACGTCGAAACCATCAGTTGCCGCCCACCAAGATGATCAACGCAGCAGGCGGTGTGATGGTCGATCAACCGACTCCCGGCAATTAACCACCGCCCCAGTCGTCTCAAACTATCGGGTATTTGCCACCACCCAGAATCGGCAATCGACCGAAAAACTCAGCACGTCTGCCGGTTCCTCCGTTATTTCCGATCTCATACGATCATCGATCAAGACCCATCCGGTCGCTTTAATATCATTCAACACCTCCTCCCTCGTCGGAATATGGATGTAAATATCGCCGTGATCGCTGGGAGTCAGGATATCCCCGAACTCGACCAACCTCTCGTCCTGTTCCTCTCGTCCCCAGACGCGTTCCTCATTTTCCCAAAACCCGGGCTTTCCACCAAAAGCCCGATCATGCGTCGTAAAAACAAGTTTCCCCCCCGCTCGAACCACTCGCCGAATTTCCCTCAATGCCTGCCGCCGGAGCGCCCCTCCCGGAATCTGCATCAGGCCGTTGAAGCCGAAAAAGGCTCCGTCGAAAATCCCATCTTCGAAAGTCAGCTCCGTCGCATCTGCGACCCGAAATGGAACCGAATACTCTAATTTTTGCGCGATCTGCCGCGCCGCGGTCACCATCGGCCGCGCCAAATCTGTTCCCAGCACCTTGCGATACCCCAACTCCCACAGGCCCAGGGCAATCCGTCCCGCCCCGCAACCCAATTCCACTAACGTATCATCCTGCTGAAAACACCGTTTTAAAACCTCCTCCTCCGAGCGCCATAGCCCGATATTCACCGCCGCTTCCGCATAATGTGAAACGTAAGCATCTTCGGAGAATTGAGATTTTACGGCGTCAGGCGTCAGTTTTGGCATCAATGACACTCCTGCACAGCGGCTAACTTTAATGCGAGTGGTTTTTGTCAAAAATGGGACTTGCGTGACCTAGGCCAAAACTTCTTAGTTCGACCTTTTATACATGAAAGCGACTATCAAAACCCAAGGCCAGCAATTCGCCGTCAGCGAAGGCGATATTCTGACCGTGAACCGCTACCCGAATACGGAAGCCGGTGCCACGGTAGAGATTACGGACGTATTGTCCTTTGGCGAAGGCGCTGATTTTAAGTTTGGAGCTCCTCTTCTTGAGGGCGCCACGGTCACTGCCACGATCCTCGAAAATAAGCGAGGCAAGAAGGTCATTGTCTTCAAAAAGAAGAAACGTAAAGGTTACCACAATCAGCGCGGCCACCGCCAAGAGCTCTCGGTTATCAAAATCGTGTCCATCTCGGCCTAAGCATTAGTTTAATTTAACCTCGGAGATTATACGTCATGGCACACAAAAAAGGTGCAGGATCCACTAGTAACGGTCGCGATAGCCACTCAAAGCGACTCGGCATTAAAAAATTCGGCGGCGAAAACGTCATTGCCGGCAACATCTTAGTGCGCCAACGCGGCACCAAGTTCCATCCTGGCAAGAATGTCGGTTGCGGTCGCGACTGGACTCTATTCGCCCTCGCTGATGGCAAAGTCGAATACGACAAGGCCCACCGCAAGGTAGCAGTAGTCGCCTAAACAAAGTCCCATTCAAAAACAAAAAGCGCCGGATTTCGAAATCCGGCGCTTTTTGTTTTTTACCTATCGAGACGCAGCAGATGAGATCTTCCCATGGCTGATCCCGATCGTCTGATTGAACTACGCCGGCAGCGGACTCTGATCGCCGATCATCTGGCGTGGATTGATCGAGACATTGCGACGATTAAAGAAAGCCAGGCTCCGAGTGTTCCTCTTCCGTTGTCACCACCGATTCAACGCGTTACGACTCGTTCAACCGAAACCGAAACCGGAACCGGAACCGCCGGGCAAATGAACGAGTGGTCAGGGGAGAATCCTGTCAGTGAATCCCTCATCTCGACAACCGGCTGCTGGCTCGTGTTTGCCACCATCACACTTCTGGGAATCGGAACCGTGGTTTTGTTCATCTCCCTAAATTATTAATCCTCCCCAAACTCGTTTAAGACCACGCTCGCCAGACCTCTTCGGTAAATCGCATATACCGTAAGCCGGTAGAAAAATCCGTGAGAGTCACCGGTGCTCCCTCTGTTATCGAAGCCACAAACTCCGCTTCCACATTCCAACCTTGCAGCGGTCGATTCAAAATTTCGATTTCCTCCGACCCTCCCGATGAATTAATCATCCTCAGAGTCTGATTCTGAGCATCGAAGACCAGCGTAGCTCGCGAACCGACGAGTCGAAACAAACACCGGTTGGCGCCAACCTCGACCGAAGTTTGATGCATCACCAAACGTGCACCTCCCGTCCATCGGCCCAATACTGTTACACTCTCCGGAATTTCGATTTCATGATTATCTCCATTCGGCCCCAGTCGACGGGTGGTATAGACCCGGGCATCGGCGGCCACCACTTCACCATCACCTTCGAACCATCGAAGCAACGGTTCGTAACAAATCCCCAAAGCCATAGTGTTCACCCCACTGATCTGCTTGTCTTGCCGCCAGGTCAGCGGCGTCGCGGGATCGACCTGAACGCTCGTCGCGTGTTCGACCACGATCTCACGCAAATCACCGATCCTGCCACTCGCGACCAGTGCTTGAATCTTCGCATCGGCATTCATCGTAAATGGCGAAGGCACGATTTGCGCGACCAGATCAGGACGTGCTGCCGCCGCCGCGAGCATCAACTGGGCTTCGGCAACATTTCGCGCCATGCGAGCCTCAACGAGCACGTGTTTCCCTGCCGCCAACGCCGCGATGGTTATTTCCGCGTGAAGATCCGGCCAAGTGCCAATGCAAACTGCATCTAGCGCGGGATCTTCGACGATTTCCCGCCAGTGCGCCGCTACCCGCTTCACTCCAAATTCAGTCGCTACCCGTTTTCCCGACTCCACGGTTCGATTCGCAACCACGCTTAATTCGACGCCGTCGATCGCGCTAAGCCCCGGTAAGTGCCGCAACCGAGTGTTGGCGCCTGCGCCAATGAAGCCGACTCTTAAGGGTGCGTTTTCCATGCTGAAAATTTTCCGCTAATCACTGACGACCGGATAACTGCCTAGCCACTTTACCAGGGGGCAAAACTGGCTCAGCTCTTTCAACGCTTCGCCCATTTTTTCGTCGTTATAGTGCCCTGTCACGTCGACGAAGAAGTAATACTCCCACGGACGCCGTTTACTCGGTCGCGACTCAATTTTGGAAAGATTGATTCCACGTTCCGCCATCGGCATGAGCATTTTCAACAATGCTCCGGAATTCGATGCCGCTTGATCCCCCAGCGAGATCAGGAAGCTCGTCATATCGCGCCCACTGCCAACCGAACCTGCCGGTTTTTTACCCAACACAAAGAACCGCGTCGTGTTATCTGACTTATCCTGAATATTGTGTTCGATCACTGGAACGCCGTGAAATTGAGCCGCAAGTTCCCCCGCCACTGCTGCACTTCCTGGTTCATCCCGAGCAATCTCAACGGCACGGGCGGTGCTCGAAGTATCCACCAATTGGGCGTGCGGTAAATGCCGCTGGAGCCAATTGCGGCACTGTGCGAGTGCCTGATCTTTCGAATAAACCTTGGTGATTTTGTCCAAGGAATTCGTGGATATCAGCGCATGGGTGATTTCCATATAGATCTGGGCGACGATTTTCAGATCACTCTCTACGAAATTATCCAAAGCCTCTCGCACGCTGCCTTCGGTTGAGTTCTCGATCGGAATCACCGCGTAGTCCGCCTCGCCTTTCTCCACCGCCGTGAACAAATCCGCGATCGTCGGCATCCCGTGATAATCGACACTCGCGCCGAACTTCTTGATCGCTGCCGCATGGGTATTGGTGGCTTCCGGCCCCAAATAGGCGATCAAAGTCGGTTTCTCCAAAGCGATCGCCGCCGACATAATTTCTCGGTAGATTGCCTTGAGCGCTTCGTTTTTGATCGGGCCGTCGTTGAGCGCGCAGACCTTTTGTAAAACCCGGTCTTCCCGCTCAGAAGCGTAAATTGAGCCACCGCTACTGCGTTTCAGCTTACCGATTTCGGCCGCCAAACCGAGCCGCTCATTGAGCATTCGGACAAATTCATGATCGATCTCATCGATCTTTCGGCGGATGGGGTCCAGCAGGTCACTCATGTTCAGTCTCTTCCGATTTTTCCGGTGATTCGGGCGTCTGATCCTTGCCAGCGGGCTTGAGCTCTTCGCCCAGCTCTTCGAGGGCATCGAGAGCCGAATCGCCCACCGCGGAAAAATCTGAGTCGTCAAATACGACGGGGTCATTCGCCTTCACTGACTCGACGGATTTACTTTCGAAATGCGCCTCGTCTTCGAGAGGGGATTCACCTTCGCCTTCCTCCAGTGGCAGTCCCATCTCGGCGTCACCAGGGGTCGTGGGATTCATGGCATTCTTCAGCCATTCATCAATTTGTCGAGGCGACAGCACATCCGAAGCCGGTAGCTCCACCAGGGATTTCACTCCCACAAATTCTAAAAAGACATCAGTCGTCGCGTATTGCAGCGGTCTCCCGGGTAAATCTGCGCGGCCGGTAATGTAGATCAATTCCCGTTCCAACAGTTTGTTGAGTCCGGCATCTGCCGAGACTCCCCGCACCGATTCGATCTCGCTCCGAGTGACCGGCTGGCGATAGGCGACCACCGCCAGGGTCTCTAAAGCTGAAGTCGAAAGTTTCGCCGGGAGCGGCTCATTCCGCAACGCCCGCACCCATCGGGCGAACCGAGGATGGGATACGATGCGATAACCCTGGGCCCCCTCTAGCAAAAGAAACACCTCATTGCTCGCCGCAAGCTCCTCCGTCACCGCCGCCAAGGCATCCCGAATCTGCGCAGCCGTCACGAGGTCAGGCACCTCTTTATAGAGTTCAGCATCATCGGCGTCTACTTCCGTCACTTCCTCCGCTTCAGCTGGTGGCAGCGTGCTCGCTGCATCCGACGTTTCCGTGGCCGCGGGATCCAGCTTTTTCACCTTGGCCGACTGTTCGTGAAACCGAGCAAGAACGGACTGGATATCTTTAATCGATATAGGCTGTCCGGAGGAGAACAGCAACGCTTTGAGAACAGATTGGAGATTGAAAGCCATACGGACGGGAACCGAGATTTCGGCGAGCCGACCCAATTGAAGCAATGACGAAAACAACCGCTTGCCGATCATCCCTCTGTTTGCTGGTTTAGATCGGTCTAATATGAACAATTTTTCCGATACACCACGTCCCCATTCCTCTATTGTAGTCGACGGCAATGACCGCGCTCCCGCTCGCTCCATGCTTCGCGCGGTCGGGTTCACCGACGAAGACTTCAAAAAGCCTCAAATCGCGGTCGCCTCCTCGGCCAGCGATATGACTCCGTGCAACGTTCATTTGGGAGTTTTAAGCGATCATGCCCGCAAGGGCGTGACCGAAGCCGGAGGTAAACCGATCTATTTCAACACGATCACCGTCACCGACGGTATCAGCATGGGCACGCCCGGCATGCGATACAGTCTCGTCTCCCGCGAGGTTATCGCCGACTCGATTGAAACCGCGGTCGCCGCCGAAGGCTTTGATGGACTCATCGCGATCGGCGGCTGCGACAAAAACATGCCCGGTGCGATGATTGCCATCGCCCGTCTCAACCGCCCCGCCGTCTTCATTTACGGCGGCACAATTCTCCCTGGATTCCTCCCCGAAGACAAAGACCAGTCCAACCCGCTCGACATCGTCTCAATTTTCGAAGCGGTCGGAAAACATGCCAAAGGCGAATTAGACGATTGTGGCCTTAAGAAAATCGAAGAATGCGCGATCCCCGGCCCCGGCTCCTGTGGTGGCATGTATACGGCCAATACCATGGCCAGTGCAATCGAGGCCCTCGGCATGAGCCTGCCCAACAGTAGCGCCCAGCTCGCGATCAGCGATGCGAAGAAAAAAGACTGCGAACGCGCCGGAGAAGCGGTCATGCGGATGCTGAAAAACAACGTCAAGCCGCGCGACATCATGACGCGCCAAGCTTTCGAAAATGCAATCACCACCTGTATGGCTCTCGGTGGCTCGACCAATTTGATTCTCCATCTTCTCGCCATTGCCTTCTCCGCTGAAGTCGAGCTGACCCTGGAAGATTTCAAGACGATCGGTGAACGGGTTCCGCTTCTTGCCGACCTCAAACCTTTCGGCAAATACAACATGAGCCACCTCATTCGCATCGGCGGCATCCGGCCCATGATGAAGATGCTGCTCGACCGGGGACTCCTCCATGGTGACTGCCTCACCGTCTCGGGGGAAACCATGGCCGAATCACTCAAAGATGTCGCGCCTTACGCGGCCTACCCCGCCGAACAAGATGTCATTCGTCCGTGGGACCAACCCATTAAGAAAGAGTCCCACCTCCGTGTTCTCCGCGGCAACCTCGCCCCCGGAGGCGCCATTGGGAAAATCACCGGAAAAGAGGGGCTCTACTTTAAGGGCACCGCCAAAGTTTACGAAGGCGAGGAAGACGCCCTGCAGGGCATCCTTCGCGGCGACGTCGTCAAAGGTGATGTCGTGGTAATCCGCAATGAAGGCCCCGTCGGAGGTCCCGGCATGCGCGAGATGCTCTCACCCACCAGCGCGGTCGCGGGCCGCGGATTAATCAAGGACGTCGCCCTCATTACCGATGGTCGATTCTCCGGTGGCAGCCACGGTTTCGACGTCGGCCACATCACTCCTGAAGCCGCCAATGGCGGCCCTATCGGTATCGTCCGCAATGGCGATATTATCGAAATCGATGCCGTGGCCAACAAGATCAATCTCCTGATCGGCGAAGACGAATATAACAACCGACTCGCCGCTTATACGCCCCCTCCTCCACGTGAAACCCGCGGGGTTCTGGCCAAATACGCCAAACTCGTCGCCTCCGCCTCCGAAGGTGCTGTAACCGATAAATATCTCTAAACCTTCATCAACGGCGGTGCCCGCTCATTCTTTAATTGATCCATTATGTCTTGGGACAACTTTAAACGAAACTACTACCCGTATCCAGAGTTAGGATTCGCGCTCGACTTGAGTCGACTGCCCCTCCCCGCCGACTTCATCGCTAACCATGAAGACGCGATGCAATCCGCCTTCACCGCCATGCGGGAACTTGAAGCCGGTGCGATCGCCAACCCCGATGAAGATCGCATGGTCGGCCACTACTGGCTCCGCCACGCCGCGCTGGCTCCGACGCTGGCGTTGCGCACCGCGATTAGTGACACCTTGACCGCCATCACAACGTTTACGGCCAAAGTGCATTCGGGAGAAATTAGGGGGCCGAATGGCGTTTTTACTGATCTCCTTGTCATTGGCATCGGCGGATCCGCCCTCGGACCGCAGCTCGTGGATCATGCACTCGGCAGCCCGACATCCGATAAGATGGTCGTGCACTTTCTCGATAATACCGACCCCGATGGCATGGACTATGTGCTGGGGCGCATCGGCAAAAAACTAGCCCGCACCCTCGTCCTCGTCATCTCAAAATCAGGCGGTACCGCCGAGACGCGTAACGGCATGCTCGAGGCCGCCACCGCCTTCACGCAGGCGGGCTTAAATCCCTCTCAGCACTTCGTTGCCGTCACGGGCCCGGGGTCAAAACTTGATCAACTGGCTGTATCCGAAAAATGGATAGAGCGCTTCCCCATGTGGGACTGGGTCGGCGGTCGCACCTCCGAGTTGGGGGTGGTCGGGCTTTTACCCGCCGCCCTCCAAGGGATAGATATCGACGCCATGTTGGCCGGTGCCGCCGCCATGGACGCGGCGACCCGCGCGCCCGTGACCGCCGAAAACCCCGCCGCCCTCCTCGCCCTCGCCTGGTTATTCGCCACCGACGGCAACGGCTCCAAGGACATGGTGGTGCTCCCCTACAAAGATCGCCTCCTGCTCTTCTCCCGCTATCTGCAACAGCTGGTGATGGAGTCGCTCGGGAAAGAATTCGACCTCGAGGGCAAGGTCGTGAATCAGGGCATCGCCGTTTACGGCAACAAGGGCTCCACCGACCAACACGCCTACGTGCAACAACTACGCGAGGGCGTGAATAATTTCTTCGTCACCTTCATCGAAGTCCTGAAAGACCGCCACGCCGACACCTCCCTCGAAGTCGATCCCGGTATCACCGCCGGAGACTATCTGCAGGGCTTCTTGCTCGGGTCCCGGGACGCTCTGACCGAAAAAGATCGTTGGTCGATCACTTTGACGGTCGCCGACGTCTCCCCCCGCACCCTCGGCATGTTAATCGCTTTGTATGAGCGCGTAGTCGGACTCTATGCGTCTCTAATCGGCATAAATGCCTACCATCAGCCAGGTGTGGAAGCCGGTAAAAAAGCGGCCGGCGGCGTGATTGCCCTAAAAAATAAACTCCAAGCTCAACTCGCCGCTCACCCCGGAACTCCATTCACCGCCGAGGCGGTGGCCCGACAGGTCGATGGCGACCCCGAACTGGCATTCAAGATTCTGGAACATCTTGCGGCCAATGGATCACTGCAACGAACCGCGGCTGAACCTTGGTTCGAAAGCACGTTTAGCGCTTAATCCCCTCAACTCCCCTCGACCAAAGCACGCGATATTAGAAACCTTACCCTCATTCTCTGTGGTATCGCTTTGGTCGGATCGGTCGCTTCGGGTGTGATGTTTTTCCTGATCGGAAATTCAAAACAACGCCTGTTTAATCAACTCATCGAAAGCCAAGCCGAAGTCGCCTCGCTCGAGCTTGATCTAGGGAAAACCAGAGAGGACTCTGCCGCGCTCAGCGCCCGTTTGCATCAGTTGGACGCTGACTTGGGTGCCACTAAAAACACGCTTGATGAGACTCAATTTGCGCATGACAAATTAAGCGCGGCGCTCGAACTAGCGGAAGCCGACCGCACTCAATCAATCGCCGACTCCGCGCAAGCCCGGACTGAATTGCGTGAAGCTCAAACCAAACTTGTTCAAATTCGCGCTAAGACGGCCGGAAGTATTTCCCCGCAGCAAGCGATGCGCTACCGCCAGATCATCGTAGAACTTGAATCCAAGGTCGGGGAGATGGAAAATGACTTGGCGCAAATCAAAAATACCGCCCAACCGGAGTTCATCTCTAGCCGCGCTTATCACGCTCAAACTGTTCGCGTCGGACCTCGTAACGCTTTTGTAGTGATTAATTACGGAAAGTCTCACGGGGCGCTGCCCAATCAAAGATTCGAAATCAAGCGCGGGTTGGATGTGCTCGCTATGGTAGAAATTAGCGATTTGACGGAGAATTATTCGGTTGCGCAGGTCCTACCAGAAACTCTGTCTGGCAACTTGCGCAAAGGCGATGCCGCCATCATAACTCCTTAAACGATGAAACTCACTTTCCGTCTCTTTATCCTTCTCGCGGGAATCGCGAGTGCCTTCCTCTCCTCCGGTTGTACCAGTGCTCAAGAAGCTGACTCTTCTATCCCGTGGAGCCGTCCCGCCAATTGGGAAGGTCAAGTTCCAGGCATGGGCACCACTCCCGGCTCTGGCATTCGCTAAGCTAATCTTTTTTTTACTCGCCTTCCGGCGCCTCCGGGCGCCGGATTTTTTTATGCCAGATCCCCTCGCGAACAACGCATCGCTCTCCCCTCAGCCGGGGCACCTGTACGTCGTGGCGACTCCGATTGGCAACCTCGCCGATCTCACCGATCGAGCTCGGGCGATCCTTGGCTCAGTGGATGCCGTCGCCTGTGAAGATACCCGCACCACCGGACTGCTTTTTTCACGATTGGGCCTGAAGCGCCCGCTCATCGCTTACCACAATCACAACGAATCCACCGCCGCTGATCACATTACTCGACAAATCATTGATGGCCGCTCCATCGCCGTCGTGAGTGATGCGGGCACCCCTGCTATCAGTGACCCGGGCTTCCGGCTCGTTCGGGCCTGCCGACGGCTCAACCTACCGGTGGTGCCCGTGCCCGGCCCATGCGCGATCACCGCTGCGCTCAGCGCTTCAGCGCTGCCCACCGACGGTTTCCTTTTTGTCGGGTTTCTTCCCCCTAAATCCGCTGCCCGGATCAATTTCCTCCGAAAGTATCGTGACTTTGATTACACTATCGCCCTCTACGAAAGCTGTCACCGTATCGAGAAATTCGTTAAGGAGATCGTCGCTGAGCTGGGGGAAGCTCGGGTGATCTGCATCGCTAAGGAAATCACCAAACTCCACGAAACTTTTCACGTCGGTTCTGCCGGTGACGTGCGCGATCGCCTGCTCCGCGGAAGCTTGAAAGGCGAATTTGTTGTCCTAATCGCGCCTGAACGCTACTCGCTGTGAAGCTCGCCGCCCCCGCTGTTGCCGTAATCGACATCGGCTCCAACTCCATTAAGGCCCTCGTCGCAACCCGCCCCCAATCGGGCCAAATTGTGGCGTTGGGTCAACAAACCTTTGATCGCCGAATCAGCGCCGGCATCAGTCATGCCGCCCCCCGTCTCCGCGAAGACGGGATGGCACTCGGTGAACAAGCGGTCATGGATCTGCTTAAATTCATTGCGCCTCATGCGCCTCAAAAAATCAGAATTGTCGCCACCAGTGCAGTGCGCGGTGCCGCTAACGGCTCGGAGTTCGCCGCCCGCATCAAGGCTCGCACCGGCCATGACTTACAAATTCTTTCCGGCGAAGAAGAGGCCCGCTTAATCGGCCAAGGTTTACTCTCGGACCCTGCGCTCCGGACGTGGGAAAGTTTCAACGTATTCGACCTTGGCGGCGGCAGTTTGGAATGCCTTTCGATCGAAAATCGTAAACTGACTCATGCGACCAGCCTGCCCCTTGGCTGCGTTCGTTTATCCGAGAAACTGGTAGCGAACTCCGCCGAATCGCTCACGAGTTCCGATGCCGAGGCCATTCGTCACTACGTCGAGCATGCGCTGAACGCGGCTAAGATTCATTTCATCAATGCCGACGGCAGAGCCGTTTTTACGGGCGGAACCATCACCACTTGCCGAGCGATCCTGGCCGAAGCCAAAAACATCTCTCTCTACAAAACCTCCGCACTCATGAGGATTGAAGTGATCGCGGCCATCCTCAAAAAACTGGCACGTCTGCCGCTCGACGAACGCCAAAAAATCGCAGGTCTCCCCGATCGTCGTGCGGACGTAATTCCCGTCGCACTGATCACGGTGCTCGCTCTCGCGGCAAACGGAAAATTCCACTCCTTCCAACACTCTTTCCACAATCTGCGTTGGGGCATCGCGGATGCTTTGCTGACTCCCACTAAATCAGCTTAATGCTTTTGCCGTTCGCGTAACTGTTCGAGTAAGTTGTCAAAGTCCTTTGGCCACGGCGCCTCTATATTGATCGGCACCTCGGTTATGGGGTGTCGAAAATTTAGATGAAAGGCATGAAGCATAACCCGTGGCGGGTGAATTTCAGGAGTTTCCAGCGGCTTCCAACCGTAAGTGTGGTCACCGAGGATTGAATGTCCCATCGATCGCAAATGCACCCGAATTTGATGCGTGCGACCAGAGTGGATACGACAACGAAACAACGTGGTAACGGGGTTCGAAAATGATTCCAGCACCGTCCAATCGGTGCGCGCGGGTTTCCCGTTCTTTGCCCCCGTCGTCATCCGATGGCGATGAGTGGTATGACGGGAAATCGGTTGATCAATTGTGCCACTGAGCAACTGGGGAACTCCGTTGGCGATCGCCAGATACTCCTTCTCTAAGTCGCGCTCCGCAAACTGTTCCGCGAGGCCGCGATGGGCGGCATCGTGTTTTGCCACCACAATCGCCCCAGACGTCTCACGATCCAATCGATGCACAATCCCGGGACGCTCCACTCCCCCAATCCCGCTCAATGAATCCGCACAATGAAACAACAAGGCATGCACCAAGGTATCATTTCTCGTGCCTGCACCGGGATGGACGACCATCCCCGTGGGTTTGTTCACGACCAGCAGGTGCTCATCCTCAAATAGCACCTCCAACGGAATATCCGTCGGTATCAATTCCGCCGGTTTCGTGGCGGGGATATCGAACCGAATTTCTTCTCCCGCATGCACCTCCTCCTTTCGTAACAGGACTTTCCCATCCCGGGTGACTAATCCGGCGTCAATCGAGCGCTGCCAAGCAACTCTACTCTGTTCCGGGTAGGCGATAGCCAAAGCCTTGTCGACGCGGCAGCGTCGAATTCGATCAGGGACGGTGAATATTTCAGCCATGGAGGTGTGTGGTCTTTACTCGCTCGACTTCGTTCAGCATCGAGCTGCGAGTGGTTACATCAATATCCGCGATTTCCCATCCGGCCAGTGCTATCTCGGCCAAATCAGTTCGCGAAAATCGACCCTCCTCCGCCAAAGCCGCATACTCATCGCTGACTTGGTTTGCAAAAACCAACGGATCATCGGTGCTCACGGTGCAACGCACGCCTGCCGCTCGTAATGCCTTTAATGGATGCTGCGACATCGATGGAACCACGCCCAACTTGACGTTGCTGATCGGGCACACATCGAACGTCACGTCACGCTCCACTGCCAATGCGACGACCGCCGGATCTTCGATTGCCCGCACCCCGTGTTGCACTCGGGTCACCCCCAATTTTTCAATCGCTTCGCGCACGCGATGGGCTCCATCGAATTCACCCGCGTGGCACTTCGTAACTTTTCCGGCATCTCGGAGTCGTTGCCAAACCGTGGCCGTCCAGGCTTCGGTCGGCATTTGTTCAAACCCATGCAAATCTACCCCCGCTAATTCATCCCAATTTACTAAGTCGTCGATCACTGCCTGCAACGGCCCCGCATAATCGTTGCGCAGCATACCCGCGAAAATGCGCACTTCCAGTCCGGGGGGAACCGCCGCTCGGATCGCCGCAATAATCTCCCGCCCAGGGACGTCGATGAATCCCGTCACGCCCAGATGAAAACTCGTTTCAACATAACGAACGTTGTCCACCAACTCTTTCGCAAATATCAGCCGCGCCGCTTCGTAATAACTCTGGGCATCCGTGAACCAGGGCAATGCATGCCCCAAGAGAGTCTCATCAAACTTGGGAAACGTCGGAAAGCGATAATCCGGCCCTCTCCACTCGGGGTCCGCCGGGTACTTTGCCGGGTCTCGGTCATGCAGCAGCTCATAGGGTAACGCTCCTTCCAGATGAAGGTGCGTTTCCGTCTTGGGCAGCGCGTGGATAAACCGACGCAAGGAAGTGCCTTCTAAATCGGGCATTGCAGTGGTAAATGAAACGGGGATGACGCGAGCACGCCGTCTTAAGCGGACTGATCGAGCAAATAGTCCGGGTTCAACTTTTGGAGCGATTTAGGCATAAACAATCCGTCTTTGCGAATGAGTTTCCCATCAAACCAGATTTCACCTCCGCCATACTCTTTCCGTTGAATGCAGACCATATCCCAATGGACCTGAGAGTTGTTTCCGTTACCACAATGCGCGTAGGCTTGGCCCGGAGTGAAGTGGAAGGATCCGCCGATTTTCTCATCGAAAAGAATATCCCGCATCGGCTCCAAAATATGCGGATTGAATCCGATCGCAAACTCTCCGATGTAGCGTGCTCCGGCATCACTATCGAGGATCTCATTGAGCCGTTTAGTCGACTTCGGTGAGCCCGCGCTAGCCCCGACCACCTTGCCCTCCTTGAATTCCAAACGAATTCCATCAAACGAGGATCCGAGATAAACCGTGGGCGCGTTATATTGAATCACGCCCTCGACACTCTCTTTGACCGGGCAAGAAAACACCTCGCCATCGGGAATGTTACGATCTCCACCGCACGAACAGGCTCCGATGCCCTTGATGGAGAACTTGAGATCCGTTCCGGGGCCCTTGATCTCCACGCGATCGGTCTTGGACATCAAAGTATTCAACGCCTTCATCCCGGGCACCATGCGCGCGTAGTCCTGCGTGCAGACGCGGAAGTAGAAGTCTTCAAAAGCCTCCGTGCTCATCGCTGCTTGTTGCGCCATCGCCGGCGTTGGCCAGCGGAGCACCACCCACTTCGTCTTGTTTACGCGAAAATTCAGGACCGGCTTCATTGCCTTGGCGTAAGCCTGAACCGTCGTCGACGGGACATCAGAATTTTCGAAAATATTATCGGAACCGCGCAGCGCGATGTAGGCGTCCATCGATTGCATGCGTTTGAGCTCAACCGCCGCATGGGTCTCGAAGTGCTCCACCTCCGCATTCAACAATAATTCGCGAGCGATTCGTGCCCGATTGATCTGCACATACGGCACCGCTCCCCGTTCCCGGGCGGCCCTCACCAACGAAATCACCATCGCATCCGGCACATCAAAAGCATCAATTAAGACGCTTTCTCCGCGTTTTAATTTTGTCGAAAATCCCGTGAGGCCTGCAGCCAATTCGTCGTAGCGTGGATCAATTATCATCGCAAATCTATCGCCTCCCTGTCGCTGCCTCGCAAGGGTGAAAGCAATATTCGAAACGAACCTCGCTCCATCAGGTTGTTCCGCGCGAGCGCTTCGAATCCGCATCGAAGCAGAGGCGAGCCACCGCTTCATCGAAATCGTCGGCCCCATGGAGAATCTCAATTTCGAGTCGCAAATAATAGATCGGCACCGGGCAAGGTAGGTCCGAAGCGATGCGCACCGCATCCTTTTCCGTGGTCACAATATAATCCACTCGCTCCTTCAATCCGGCACTGAAGATGTCCACAAAATCAGATTCATCAAAACGATAGTGATCCAGGAATCGCCGCACAAAATTGATTTCAGCCCCAAGATCCCGGAGGAATTTCTCAAAACTCTCCGGCGTCGCGATTCCGCTGAATGCCCCAATCCGCTTGCCTTGAAGAAACTCCAACGGCTGCCTCGTCTCTTCGTGCTCAGGATGTTCTCCCAACAACTGCAAATATTGCGGTTGATGCGTGCACTCGATGATGTCCACCCCCGGATTGTGCTTCTGAATGAGTTCCTCGAGCTCCGAATCGCGTCGCCCGTCACTTTTGGTCAGGAACACATAACTGGCCCGCTTGAGGTGCTTGATCGGCTCCCGCAGAATCCCTCGTGGGAGTAAAAACCCGTTTCCAAACGGATTTGTCTTATCGACCAGTAAAAGATTCAACCGGCCCTTCAGGGGAAGATACTGGAATCCATCGTCCAGAATCAACGTGTCGCAGCCAAACCGTTTGATCGCATAGGTTCCTGCTTTTACGCGATTTTTGTCTACCAGCACCATCACCCCGGGAAGATTTCGCGCCAGCATGTAGGGCTCGTCTCCCGCCTCTTCACTATCGAGTAGCACCTCTTTTCCATCGCTCACCACTCGCGGCGGCGGCTCCGCGGTATGAGAGAGTGCATACCACCATTTCTTCCAAAATGGCGGCGCTTTACTTTTGTAACCTCGGCTAAGAATTGCGACCCGGCGTCCTTGATCACGTAAAGCTCGGGCGAATTTCTCCACCACCGGCGTCTTTCCCGTGCCTCCCACCGTAAGATTCCCGACGACCACGACCAAACAACCGAGGTGATTATCGTGCAGCACACGATGGCGATAGAGCCACCAACGCAACTGCACGATGCCATTGAAAATATACGAAAGTGCCTGCAAGAACCCTGCAAAAACAACCGCCGGTAAATCATCGCGCCGCCCGTAAACTACATCGATTGCGAATTGCTCGAACGAGGTTAGCTTTTGTTTGAGCCAAGGACTGGACATGAGACGGGTTGAGAATAGGCCATTGACGAACTTCTGCGGAAAACGCTTTGCTGCGGGTTCTCTATCGCGACACCCGCCACCGCATGCAACTTAATCTCCTTAAGTCCAAAATTCACCGAGCCGAAGTCACCGACCTTTCGCTCCATTACGAAGGCAGTCTCGCCATCGACTCTGACTTCCTCGCGCTCGTGGATTTGAAGCCGTTTGAAAAAATCCTCGTTGGCAACATGGCCAACGGCCAACGGTTCGAGACCTACGCGATTTCCGCGCCTGCTGGTTCCAAAACCTTCTCACTCAACGGTGCCTGTGCCCACCTTGGAGCGATCGGCGACCTGCTCACCATTATGTCATTCGCCTATTTCGACGAAGTCGCGGCCGCCGAGTGGAAGCCCAAGATTTTGCTACTCAGCGAAATAAACACCAAGATCATCAAGCAGCCCGCGGTTTAGGACCTGCTCCGGCCACCCAGTTTTTCCTTCTCATGAGCTACAAACTCTTCATTCCCGGCCCGATCGCGGTCTCCTACAAAACCATGCAGGCGCTCACGTCGGCCCCGATTGGACACCGTAGTTCGGATTTCGTGGCGCTCTACCAGTCCGTGCAGCCCGATCTGCAGGCCCTTTTTCAGACCACGGACCCCGTCTATCTCTCCACCAGCAGCGCTTGGGGAATCATGGAAGGCGCCCTCCGCAACGTGTGCACCCAAAAAGTGCTCAATTGCATGAATGGTGCGTTCTCCGACAAGTGGTATGATGTCGCCATCCGCTGCGGCCTCGAAGCGACCCCCCTGCGCTTTGACTGGGGGCAACCCGTCGATCCTGCAACGGTGCGCGCCGAACTGGCTAAAGGCGGCTACGATGCGATTACGCTCATCCACAACGAAACCTCCTGCGGTTGCATGAGTGACCTCGATGCCCTCATGGCGGTCGTGCGGGAATTCCCCGATGTGATCTCCATCATCGACACCGTCAGTTCCTTCAGCGCGGTTCCGATCGCTAAAGATACCCTTGGCATCGATATCATGATCACGGGATCGCAAAAGGCCCTCGCCCTTCCCCCCGGACTTTCCCTCTGCTGCGTGTCCGACCGCGCGCGTGAACGCGCTGCCACCGTCCCCCACCGCGGCTACTATTTCGACCTGCTTGAGTTCCACCAGAACCACGAGAAAGGCATGACGCCAAGCACGCCAAATATTCCCCATATCTATGCACTTCGCTCAAAGCTTGACGACATTATGACCGAAGGCGTGGCCAACCGCCATGCCCGTCATGCCCGTCTCAATGCGAAAGTTCGCGAGGTGATTTACGCCCAGGGCTTCGAGCTCTTCCCGGCCGAACAATTCGGCTCCAAATCCCTCAACTGTTTCGCCAATACGCGAAATCTCGATATCGCCGCCCTCAACAACACGCTCAAATCCGAACACGCCTTGGTGATCGATGGCGGCTATGGCAAACTCAAGGGCAAGACCTTCCGTATCTCAAATATGGGCGACGAAACCGATGAATCCATTGCCAGTATGTTGGATTCTGTGGTCCTCTCGATGGCCAAGACCCCCGTCATGGCCGAATAATTTTTCCGGCTCGATTTTGACTCCCTACGGGCGGACCTCGGTTTGCCCGTTTTTTGTGCCCCATCAAAACTAAACCTTGAAATACCGTCCCCAGCTCCCTTACCGCTCCCATCCTTAATGAAGTCCCTTGTCATCGCAGAGAAACCCAGTGTCGCGGCCGATTTAGCCAAAGCCCTTGGAAAAGTGCCCCGCAACGGAGACGTCTATGAGAACGATGTTTACGTCATCGCCGCCGCGGTCGGTCACCTCGTGGAGCTCGAGATGCCGGAGGACATCGACAAGAAAAAATACGGTTTCTGGCGCCTGCAAACCCTGCCCATCATTCCCAAAAAATTCGGCCTCAAGCCGATTAAATCTTCCGAGGACAAACTCAAAGTCCTCAAAAAGCAGCTCAAGCGTAAGGACATCGACCAAATCATCAATGCCTGTGATGCTGGTCGCGAGGGGGAGTTGATCTTCACCTACATTTACCAGATCACCAATTCCAAGCTGCCCTACCAGCGCGCTTGGATGCAAACCATGACCACTCAAGGCATTCTTAACGCCTTCGGGAACTTGCGTTCGGCCGAGCGCGTGGCCGGTCTCGCCGACGCTGCCCGTTGCCGGTCCGAAAGTGACTGGTTGATCGGCATCAATGGCACTCGCGCCCTCACCAAGCGGATGTTTGGCTCCCGCGCGGGCAACGTTGCCTCCGTGGGACGCGTGCAGACTCCCACTCTCGCCATCATCGTCACCCGAGAACTGGAAATTCGAAACTTCCTGCCCCGCGATTATTGGCGCGTCACCGCTAACTTCCAAGTGGCCGCGGGTAACTACGAGGGAACCTACCAGCGCCCCAATTTTAAGAAAACTGACGACCTCGACCGGGTCGAGCGCGTCTGGGACGAAGCCTCCGCCGCCGCGGTTCATGCCGCCTGCCAAAATCAACCGCCCGCGATTGTCACCGAGGAAAAAAAAGCTTCCAAGCAGATCGCCCCCCGTCTCTACGACCTGACTACGCTGCAACGTGAGGCCAACAACCGTTTCGGCATCTCGGCTCGCCGCACCCTCCAGATCGCTCAGGCACTTTACGAGCGCCACAAGGTCATCACCTATCCGCGAACCGATTCGCGGGCCCTTCCCGAAGACTATATCCCCACCTGTCAGGAGACTCTCCGCAAGTTGTCGGGCGATCTTGGCGAACACGCCGCCAACGTTCTCCGCCACGGCTGGGTGAAACCCAACAAACGCATCTTCAACAACACGCAGATCTCCGATCACTTCGCGATCATTCCGACGACCACTGAACCCCGTAAGCTGGGTGACTTGGAGGCCAAGGTTTACGACATGATTGCCCGACGCTTTGTCGCCGCATTCCATCCCGTCGCCCAGTTCGATCTCACCACTCGAACGTCGACCATTGCCGGTGAGCATCGCTTCAAAACCGATGGTAAGATCCTCACTGCCCCCGGCTGGCTCGCCGTCTATGGCCGCGATGCCGTCGACTCTGCCGAAGACAAACCTGGCGCGAGTAAGGACCGGACCTTGCCGGTCGTCGCTCCCGGCGAGGACGCCTCGACCCTCGAGTCGACCCTCCATGCCGAGCAGACGAAACCACCCGCCCGCTACACGGAAGCCACCTTGCTCTCTGCCATGGAGACCGCCGGGAAACTCATCGACGACGATGAGATCGCCGATGCCATGAAAGAGCGTGGACTGGGAACTCCCGCCACTCGCGCCGATACCATCGACGGACTCATCAACCAAAAATATTTGGGGCGCCAAGAACGGGAACTCCAGCCGACGGCCAAGGCCGAACAATTGCTCGAGTTTTTGCATGCGGTCAAAGCCGAGGAGCTCACCAAACCGGACATGACCGGCACGTGGGAATACAAACTCCGCCAGATGGAGTTTGGCCGCTACGAACGCGACAAATTCATGTCCGAAATCGTCGATGTCGTCGAGGGGGTCGTCGAACGCACCAAGAATTTCAACGAGGAAGAGGGTGACGTTCGCGTGACTGAAATTCTCTCGCCATCCGACGGCAAACCCCTCCTCGAGACCTTGCGAACCTACCGTTCGCAAGACGGCATCATCACGGTCTACAAAGTGACCAGTGGCCGCCGACTCGAAGAAGCCGAAATCAAGGAACTTGTCACGGTCGGCGAAATTGGACCCATTGACGGCTTTTTGTCCTCGCGCACCGGGAAGTACTTCCCCGCCAAACTTAAACTCGCGCCTATCGATGACAAGGGTGTCCGCAAGGTCACCCTTGATTTTGGCCAAGACGACGAGGATCTCGGCTTACTTGACCCGATTTGGACGGACCCCAAGACTGGGGAGGAGCTCTGTGTCGACTCGACCAACTACATCCTCCGGATCAAAGAGGGTAAGGAATACAAACGCGTGTTCGGAGTTGGCCGCCTCATGTGCCAAAAAGAGGTCACTCAGAAGCAAGCCATCCAGATGGTCGAAAGTGGTAAAACCGATTTAATCAAAGGCTTCATTTCTAAACGCGGCCGTCCGTTCGACGCTTTTCTGCTCAAGGCGGGAAATCGCATTCGCTGGGAATTTCCGCCTCGTGAGGCCAAGCCCGGAGCCACATCACGCGCTAAAAAGAAATTTGATCCGAAGACAGCCACCCTCATCGGCCCGAGTGCGCAACACGGTGAAGAGGCCCAGTTTCACGAAACGCCCGACGCCTGGGTGGTCACCAAACCGAGTGGAGCCGAAAATGAGCCTAGAATTGTTTTCGAACTGAAAAAGAGCCTCTGCGATCGAAAGATCAGCAAAGAGGAAGCGACTCAGTTGATGGGCAAAGGTAAAACGGCCCTCCTCGAAGATTTCGTTTCGAAACGGGGTACAAAATTCTCGGCCCACCTTGTGCTCTCTAAGACGAAGTCCAAGGCCGACTTTGAGTTCCCCCCCCGTTAAGCACTCAAAACACCCATCACGGGGGGGGAAAATTCGTTTCTGAGAGGATCCAGTCGGAGCTCTACCGTTCCTTTGTGCCTTGGATTCATCTGCATTCTTGAAACATTCCGATTAACCGCGCGTCATACCCCGTATGTCGTCACCCCGCCTTGCCACTATTGCAATTCTCGGTCTCAGTACCATCACCGCTGCGGGGTTTGCCTTTATTCAATATCAACGCGCTGAGGATCTCTCCAGCTTGTTGGCCATGGCCCGGGAATCACCGCCTCCCGTTGCCGAGAGAACGAAATCTGCTCCTCTTTCTGTCATCGTTTCCGAACGCGACGAAGCGGCCAAAATCACCGCCGAAGTGGAGGAACCGGAGCCCCCCGCCGAACAAGAACGACCTGAGCATCGCCAAAGCAGTCGGGGTGACATGACCGCAAGATTCGAGAAACTGATGGCCGATCCTGAATTTGCCACCGCTTTCCAAGCTCAGCAGCGGGCTCGACTCGACGGCCGCTACGCCGAACTTTTCGCAAAACTCAACCTGCCTGCTGAGACGCTCACGCAGCTTCAGGACTTGATAACCGAGAAACAAAACTCCGCCCGCGATGTTTATTCCGCCGCGCAGGCTGAAGGGCTCGGGCGTGAAAACCGGGAGGAGCTTCGCGAGATAATGCAAATGACGCAAAACGAAATCAACCGAGAGATCGAAGCTCTCATTGGCGAGACTGGGATCGCCACCATGCACGATTACGAACAAACCGCCGCGCAGCGTAACCTGGTCGGACAACTTGAGACTCGTCTCAGCTATGGGGCTTCCCCGTTAAACGACGCCCAAGCCAGCGCGATGGTGAATATTCTATCGCAAACGTCGAATTCCGGCGCCGGCCAACGGGACAACTCCTCTAGCGGGGACTCTCGAAATGTGGTGATCACAGACGACACCATTGATCGAGCTCAGGCCGTGCTTTCCAGCGATCAACTCCGAGCTCTATCCGACCTGCAGGCCGAACAAAAAGCCGCCCAAACCGTCAATGCGGCCATGCGGCAAACTTTTCAACGCGGCGACGACGACGGGGAAGATCGAGGCAATGATCGCGGTCCCGGCGGGTGATTCCATCGTTTTAGCAAGAAAACGAACGGTATTTCGCAAAATCAGCCGCGCCTGCCGCCGCCCATTATGATAAAACCCTTGCCGGTCGATTCGACGCTTGGGTAAGTTCGCCGCTCGGACGCTCACCAATCATTCTCTAGAACAGCCATGATCGTTACTACTGCACAGCTCTTTAAGCACGCTTACGGCAAATATGCCGTCGGTGCTTTCAATATCAACAACGCCGAGCAGGCGATGGGTCTTTTCCAAGGCGCCATCGATTCCAAAGCTCCGTTCATCATCCAGATCTCCAAGGGAGCCCGGAAATACACCGACAAGCGCATGCTTGAGGCGGTTATCCGTGCCGCGGGCGACATCTACCCGGACGCAATCTATGCCGTCCATTTGGACCACGGCGACGAGGAAACCTGTTACGATTGTATCGATTCCGGTTTCTTCAGTTCCGTCATGATCGACGCGTCCCACGAATCCTTCGAGGAGAACGTCGCCATCACCAAGCGCGTCGTTGATCGCGCCCACGCCAAGGGAATTTCGGTTGAAGCCGAACTCGGCATGCTCGGGGGCGTCGAAGAAGATATCGTCGTCGAAGAAGGCAACGCCTGTTTGACCGACCCAGCCGAGGCTGAGGAGTTCGTGAAGCTCACGGGCTGTGACTCCTTGGCCTGCGCCTTCGGGTCCAGCCACGGCGCCTTCAAGTTCAAGGGACGCCAGTCTCTGCACTTCGATGTGCTCGAAAAGATCCGGGATCGTCTGCCCAACTACCCGCTCGTCATGCACGGTTCTTCTTCGGTGCCTCAGGACGAAGTGGCTCGGATCAACGCTGCTGGCGGCGAGATCGCCGGTTCCATGGGCGTCGACGTGAACGAATATCTTCCTGCCGCCAAAAGAGGTGTGACCAAGGTGAACATCGATACCGATGGACGTCTCGTCTGGACCCGCGTTCACCGTGAGTTCTTTCGGGACAATCCAGAGAAATTCGATTTCCGCCCTCCCGGGACGATCTTCATCAAGGAATACGCCAAGTTCATCGCGAGTCGCTGCGAGCTCCTCGGTGCGGCGGGTCAGCTCGACGATCTTCGAGCTTCGCTCACCGCCTAAGCACCGCAGATCCTCAAAATTTTCCAGCGCGCCCCTCTCCGGGGCGCGCTTTTTTTTCAACTAACCACCCCCTTGACTGGTAAACGGTCAAGCGTCACTCAAAGTTCTGGCGTTAACCGGATCATCGCTAGATTTTAGCCGCACATGGGCGCTTTCATCGAGCTGCAGAATATCACTAAAACGTTCGGTTCGGCGACGGTTGTTTCAAACGTTTCGCTCGAGCTCAACCAAGGAGAAGTCTTCTCGCTGCTCGGCCCCAGCGGTAGCGGGAAAACGACCTTACTGCGCCTGCTGGCGGGGTTTCTCACCCCCGATGCGGGCCGTATCCTCATCAACGGTCGGGATGTCACCGCGCTGCCACCCAATCTCCGGCCGGTAAATACCGTTTTCCAAAACTACGCGCTCTTCCCTCACCTCACGGTCCGCGAAAACATCGGGTTTGGACTCAGTGTCGCCCAGCGAGAGCCCTCCGAAATAATCACCGAAGTCGATCGCATGCTTGATCTCACTCAGCTGCACGATCACGCCACCAAGAAACCGAGCCAGATCAGCGGTGGTCAACGACAACGCGTCGCCATCGCCCGTGCGCTGATTAACAAACCTCAACTTTTACTCTTGGACGAGCCCCTCGCTGCTCTCGATCTAAAACTCCGGCAGCGCATGTTGATCGAGTTAAACAAAATTCATGAAGAGGTCGGCACCACGTTTCTCTACGTGACCCACGATCAGGGTGAAGCCATGTCATTGGGCGACCGCGTCGGCGTAATGAACCATGGCCGCTTTGAACAAATCGGCACGCCCAACGAGGTCTACGAGCACCCCCGAAGCCGCTTTGTCGCTGAATTCGTGGGCGACACCAATCTTATCGCTGCGACCGTGATCCCCGTGCCCGACGTCGGTAACCTCGGGCTCCGCACCGATCAAGTCGGAGCGGTGGAATACGATCTCGGACCGCAGCGCCATCACGGCGATGTGCTGTTGACGCAGAAAACGCGCGATATTCCCACCGGAGCCACCGCGACCCTGAGTGTGCGCCCCGAACGCATCGCGATCCGGCGTGACCCACCTCCGATCGCTCACGAACAAAACACGATTCACGGTATCGTTGAAGACGTGGTCTATCTCGGTTCGCGCACCCACTACCGCGTGCGAGTGAACGACCGACTCATCGAAGTTTGGAAACAGCACCGCCGCTTTCTACCCGACTACGCCCCGATTACCTGGCACGAGAAAGTCTGGCTCAGTTGGTTTTCCAACGACGGTTATCTGATCGTGGAACCAACCTCACCCGCATGAGGAAACCACGCTGGAGTGAAGCGTTATTATCCATCCCGAGTTTCGGCTGGTTGGTTGTATTCTTCGCGATCCCGACCGTTCTAGTCGTTGCGCTGTCATTCAAACCGACCGATTTGACCGGCAGTGCGGGTTCGGGTTGGACCTTGGATACATGGCGTTCCCTCGCGAACCCCGTCTACCCGCTCATCGTCTGGCGCACGATCTGGCTGAGTGCCTCCTGCACGGTCGTCTGCCTGCTACTCAGCGTGCCCGTCGCCTACTGGATCGCTCGCCTCGACGGCAAATGGCGGCAGCGCGTCCTGCTGTTAATTATCCTGCCATTCTGGACAAACTTCCTCATCCGTATTTTCGCGTGGCGAACCCTCCTCCACCCCGACGGTTATCTAAAATCGATCGGTGTCGCATTGGGCTGGGCCGAGCCCAACGACCAACTGCTCTACAACAACGGCGCCATTCTCCTCGTCTTGGTCTACACTTACCTGCCCTTCGCCATTTTACCGCTCTACGCGGCGGCTGAAAAATTTGATTTCTCTTTGCTGGACGCTGCCCGGGATTTAGGCGCAACCAAGTTTCAAGCGTTTCGAAGCATCTTCCTACCGGGGATTCGCACCGGTTTACTCACCGCGTTTCTCATCGTGTTCATCCCTGCCCTCGGGTCATACGCCATCCCCTCCATCGTCGGCGGCCCCTCGAGTGAAATGATCGGCAACAAGATCGCGCAGCGGGCGACCACCGATCGCAATCTTCCCCATGCGGCCGCCCTTGGCACTTTGCTCACCATCACCATCTTTGTCCCGTTAGGCATCGTCGCCCTCCTTCGAAGACGCGATCGGTTAGCCGCCGCCGCGCGCCCTTCGCTCCCCGGCACCCTCATCCCATGAAGCCGAGCCGACTTCCTCTGGTGACCAGTATGCTGGTGCTCGGTTTCTTCTACCTGCCCATTGCCATGTTGGTCGCCCAATCATTCAATGCGGCCAAATTCGGCGGACAATGGAATGGCTTCTCATTCCGTTGGTATCAAGAACTTTGGGCCCGCGACGATATTCACCAAGCCGCCTGGAATACCTTGCTCATCGCCACGGCTTCGACCCTCGCGTCGGTCATCCTCGGCTCGCTCGCCGCTTGGTGCATTCACCGTTACAAATCGCGCACCCAGCGGATTCACTACGGGCTCATTTATGCCCCCTTGGTCGTTCCCGATATCCTCATGGGACTGAGCTTGCTGTTCTTCTTCGTCAATATCGGTGTGTCCTTAAACCTCACCACCATCATTCTTGCTCACACCACCTTTTGCCTCAGTTACGTGACCTTGGTGATGTTGGGACGCTTACAAGATTTCGATGAGTCCATGATCGAAGCCGCGCAGGACCTCGGCGCAAGTTGGCCGACTATTATCCGCCGAATCTTGCTGCCCCTGCTGGGGCCGGGATTGGCCGCCGGTGCGCTCCTCGCGTTCACGCTCTCCATTGACGATTTCGTCATTACTTTTCTCGTATCTGGCCCCGGTAATACTACACTTCCGGTCAAGATATTCAGCATGATGCGTCGAAGTTCACCTCAAGTCATCAACGCCCTGAGTGTGATCTTCATGTCAGTTACCTTCATCATCGTCCTGCTTAGCCAACGTCTATCTCGCCCACAGTCATGAAATCTAACCTCTCGCGCCTTCTCGTTCTCGCCGGCCTCATCCTCGTCGGCGCTTTATATTTCACTTCCCGTGGACCGCAAAAACCCGTGCTGCATGTCTACATCTGGAGTGACTATCTCGCTGAGGGCTTAATCGAAGAATTTGCCGCAGCCTACGACTGCCAAGTCATTGTCGATAACTACGACTCCAACGAAGTCCTCCACGCCAAACTCAAAGGTGGCGCCACCGGCTATGATGTCGTTTTCCCCTCCAGCTACATGGTCCGAATGATGGCGGCAGACGGTCTACTCCGAAAGATCAACCACGCCAACATTCCCAATTCCAAAAACATCGATCCGATCTTCCTCGGCAACGTTTCGATCGATCGCAAGATGGTCTACAGCATTCCCTATATGACCGGTGCGACGGGGATAGCCTATCAGCGAGACGAAGTGAAAGATTTCGAGCCCTCGTGGCGGATGTTCGAACGCGCTGATCTCGCAGGCCGCATGACTTTGCTCGACGATCACCGCGAAGTCCTTGGGGCCGCCTTAAAGGTGCTCGGCCACAGCCTGAATTCCACCGACGAAACGGCCATCGAGGCGGCTGCCGATCTCGTGATCAAATGGAAACAAAACATCGCGCAATTTGCATCCGAAGCCAACAAGGCCGGCGTCGCCTCAAAGGAGTTTTACCTCGTGCAAGCGTGGGGAGGAGACATCCAGCAAATCATCGATGAAAACGGTGACGAGAACCTCGCCTTCGCTCTCCCCGTGGAAGGGTTTCCCATGTGGGAAGACACCGCCGCCATTCCCACGGGAGCCGACAATGTCGATCTCGCGGAGAAATTTATCAACTTCCTTCACGACCCCGTGGTTGCGGCTCGAAACACCGAATTCAATTCTTACCTGTGCCCCAACTGGTTGTCTTACAACAATCTAGATGAGGCGGTCCTGCGGAATCCGATTGTAATGATTCCGCCCGAACTCCTAAAAAAAGGAGAGCAAATCGAAGACGTCGGCCCCCATCTCGCAAAATACACCGCCGCCTGGGATCGCGTTAAATCGGCCCGATAAGCCCTGAATTCTTCCGTCAGACGACCGCCGCTCGCAATCGGGCTGCCTTCTCGTTTGATTACAACTTCAATTACGTTCGAAGAGCACCCGGGTCGGGCTCTGCACTGACTTAAGCTGGCGGTTAAATGTCAGTTCGCCAGAATCCTCATCGATCGCGAAAACAGTCAACGAATCAGAATACTGTCCCGCGACGATTAACCACTTCCCTTGTGGATCGATGTTGAAATTCCGGGGCCAGACACCTCTGACCGACTCCCGTTCAACCGGAGTGAGTTTCCCCGATTCAGCATCGATCGCAAATACCGCAATCGAGTCGTGACCTCGATTGCCGACATACACGAATCGCCCACTCGGATGGACCCGCACTTCCGAGGTATTGTTTTCCGCCTCACTATCATCAGGACCCAAGGTGGCGTAGATTTGATCCAGGCTCAGGAGACTCGCCGTTGCATCGTAAACCAATGTCGCGATTTCAGACGACAACTCGCCGCTGACGTAAGCTCGAGAATTCGTCGGGTCGAAATCCATATGTCGAGGCCCGAAGCCGGCCGGAAAGACAATTTCAGAACGAACGCTGAGTCCCAATGGACGGCGGGTGACCTCGCATGTCCAAAGTCGATCGCCCCCTAGATCAGTCACGTGAAGATGATTTCCATCGGCGGTAAACCTCGACCAATGCGGACGAGATTGAGTCTGCACTTTTCTCGGCCCGGCTTGCTCAAATTTAGGTTCGAAAGTGAGCAGCCCATCGCTTCGGATCGCACCCGAAGCATCGAGTGCGATCAGCGTCACTGCTTTCCCGCCCCAATGTGCAATTGATAACAATTCGCCTTGGTCATCGACGGCAATATGCGCCGCGGACCCGGCCGGGAGTTCGATGCGGTTGATCAATTCAAGTGAGTGCTTGGGCCCAATGCGAAACGCAGCGACTTCTGACCGCCCCCACGTCGCATAGAGAATCGGCGAGCGGGGATGTTGGGTTAGCCAAGATCCCCCGTTAAAACTCGCCGCTAGCTTTGTTTCGCCAAGCTCACCTGAGGACTCGTCGAGCGTGGTGTGGCTGATCCCTTCTCGGCCGATTACCCAAACCGATTGCTCAGCCGTCGCCGCAATGATGCAGAGGTTCGCCGCCAAGAGGAGTAGAAGAAAGGGTTTCATGTGACCATATGGCGAAAAGCACCCCACCGGCGCGATACGAAAGTGTCGAACGTTCACTTACACCCTTCGGATTTGCTGTCATCGCCTATTGCTGAGGTCGCGGCATTCGAACACCACTTCATTGATCACCCATTTTTCGGATTATCAATCATCCCCTCGATCCATGTCTGCCCCTGCTGCCTCTCCCCCTCCTCTCAAGTTCAAAGAAATGCTGGCCTACGGCTGCGGCGACTTCGCCTCAGTGCTGTATTGGACCACCTTCATGAAGTATCTGACCTACTTCTACACGGATGTATTCGGACTCGCCCTCCCCGTGGCGGGGGCCTTCCTTTTCTGGAGTAGATCGCTGGATGGAATTAGCGATGTCGCCGTCGGAGTCTGGGCCGATCGTAACGAGAGCCGTTGGGGTAAGTTTCGGCCATTTTTGATCTGGGGATGTTTGCCCTTCGCCATCGCCGGGGTGCTCACCTTCACGACCCCGGGATTTATCGAATCCGACTCCGGCAAGTTACTCTGGGCCATCGTGACCTACAATTTTCTGATGATCATGTATACCGTCGTGAACATCCCTTATACCGAGCTCATGGGCGTAATGACGGACGACTCGGTCACGCGAACCAGATTGTCTTCGATCAAATTCATTTTCGCGTTCTCCGCCGGCGTGGTCATCTCGTTCGCCCTGCTCCCCATGGTGGATGCGCTGGGTGGAAAAGATAACCCCCAGCTCGGATGGCAATTGGCATTCGTCGTCGTAGGACTCGTCGCAATCGGATTCTTCCTCGTGACCGGATTTAATACCCGGGAACGCATCCACCCCAAAATCGGTCAAACGTCATCGCTGCTGGCGGACTTTAAAATCCTCATCACTAATCGCCCGTGGGTGGTGCTCCTCTCAACCACGTTGACCTGGATCCTGTTCATCGCTCTTCGCAGTTCGATCGCACCGCACTACTTCAAGTATTACATCTTTAACGGCTCAGAGGAAACAACCCTCTCATTCCTCGGTCGTGACTTCAATTTCACCTACCTGATGTCCACCTTCAATGGACTGGGACAACTATCGTCAGTCTTGGGAGTAGTCGTAATTCTCGTCATCGCCGATCGCTTTCCCAAGCGGGTGATGTTCATCGGTCTATTATCTCTCCAGATACTCTGCACCGCGGCCTATCTATTCCTTCAACCCGGACAAATCGGCGCCATCTTCATCCTCGAAATTGTCGGTAACTTTGTCGGTGCTCCCCTTCCTGTTTTGATGTGGGCCATGTATGCGGATACCGCCGATCACGGTGAATGGAAAAGTGGCCGGCGCACGACGGCATTAGTCTTCTCCGCCTCAACCATGAGTCAAAAATTTGGGTGGGGCATTGCCGCATGGGTCGCTCTTTCAATTCTCGATTTCTCGGGGTTTGTGGCCAATACCGCGCCGACTCCTGCCGTGACGAAGAGCCTCGTTCAGTTGATGAGTATTATCCCTTCCGCCTTTGGAGTTCTGGCGATCGTGCTCTTCCTCTTCTACTCGCTTAACGAAAAGAAGATGGCCGAAATCAAGCGTGATCTCGATCAACGCCGAGAGACCGAGACCGCTTAAAGCCACTTCGCGATTTCGGCGCTAAAAAGGAGGCCGAAAACAATCAACGAGACCACTAATCCCGTATTGACTGCGGCGGTATTCTTAAACGTGCCCACCAATCCTCGACGATTATTCAAAACCAGTAAAGTCGAGGCGAGAAACGGCATGAAAAACGCGCCCACGACGGCATAAATCACCACCACCAGCAGAGGTTTATCGAACAGCTGCAGCAGCAACGGAGGACCCGCGAGGAAAACTAAAAATCCAAGATAGGGTTTTGATTCTTCGATTCGTTTATTGTCCGTCGCCGCCTCTCTTCGAATTTCCCGCCACCAGTCGGCGAAAAGGTAAGGCACGCCTTGCCAGACCCCTAACAGCGACGAAAACACGGCACACCAAAAGCCAATTAAGAACGCGACTCTTCCCCTCGCCCCAAACAATTCCCCCAATCGATCACTCAACGCTAAAATCAAAGCCGAACCAGAGTTGTCCGCCGGCGCGGCGCCGGCCGCGATAACGATCACCGCGAGTCCAAAAAGCGCGGTGAGACTATAGGCGATTCCAAGATCCCATCGCACCCGAAAATGAGCCTCATCTCCCTGCCAATTCTTCTCTCGAATCCAGTAGCCGTAGCAAAGTAACGTCACACTCCCCCCGACTCCGCCGATGAGTCCCAAAATAAACCAGACGCTCCCCGGTGGCACGACCGGCATCACCAATCCCCGCAGCACCGATCCCATATCTGGTCTCAGTGCGACGCCGCAAACCACCACAATGACAAACATCGCTGCGATCAAATACTGCATCAACTTTTCGAATACTCGGTAACGGCCCCAGCGCACTAAAACGAATCCGGCTAAAGCATGGGTAATCGCCCATCCCGCTACGGACATCGGCCCGTCCGGCCAAAGAGAGTTGGCCGCCACGCCACACGCCGATCCCAACGCACCGCCGACCACGAATCCCCATATCGCGAGATAGACTCCGAAATACCAAGATACCCATCGCGGTAACTCTCGGGCCCATCCCGCAATCAAAGACTGTCCGGTCGCGAGCTGCCACCGAGCCACGCCTTCATTCAGAATCCACTTACATCCCGCCCCCACTAAAACCGCCCACAACACCGCTATACCATAACGCTGCCCTGCCACGGCCGCCGCGATCAGGTCCCCCGCGCCCACTCCCGTCGCCGCGACCAAGAGACCCGGTCCCAGCCGGATTCGACGAAAGTATGAGGTCGAATCGGATCCCATGCTAGTTTAACGTTGGGCTGCTCCGGGCCCGATGAATCCCTCGCACCAGTGCTTTCATTTTTACATGATCTTTGATTCCCGGTGCCACCTCCACCCCGCTGCTCAAATCAAGAAACGTGGTGCCACTCGCCTTTAGGGCCGCCTCCACCGTATCCGCTGAAATCCCTCCGGCGAGAATCCATGTTATTTCTGGGCGGGCCGTTTTGTAGTGGCTAAACTTAGCCCAGTCGCCGGTCTTCCCCGATCCCCCGAATCCACCCTTGTGATAAGTATCCCAAAGGATCGTTGCCGCCGCATTCAAAACGCTTTCCGGCATCGCTTGCTCCGGAGGAAGTTTTGGCGCCAACCACAGTCGATCACGGCCCACTAGTTCGATCCACTCTTTAAGCGTGTCCTCGGCCACCGGCAAACTGAAATGAATCTGGGCCCGATCAAATCCCGCGATCATCGTTTGCCTAAGCTCTTCGGCGGACGGCTCCACCATCACGGCAACCGTCTTTCGTCCGTCCGGCAGCAACGTCGCCATATCACGAAACGCCTGCAAGGTGATAGACCGACTCGATTTCGCGTAGAGAATGAATCCCAAGTAGTCGGCCCCCAATCGGTCGGCAAAGTCGATATCCACTAGCGACCGGAGGCCGCAAAATTTGAGTCGTATTCCGTCGATCACCGTAAATGGCTAAAATAAATTCACGGCCTCAATGACTTCATCGATTTCCGTTTCTGTAAGTTCCGGAAAGATCGGCAGACTGAGACAATCTCGCGCCGTCTTCTCCGCTCCTGGCAATGCTCCGACTGCTGGTCCAATTTCACGATAACACGGCTGCTCATGCAGCGCCCGCGGGTAGATCAAATCGGTGCCAATACCTTTGTTGGTCAGGTAGGCGCGCAACCGGTCTCGTTCCGAATGCAGAATCGTGAATTGATGATAAACGGAATCTCCCCATTCCGCCGGCTGCGGTAGCGTCGTATCATCTCTTTTGATACCATCACGATACCTTGCCGCAATTTCCCGACGACGCGCGGTCCAAGATTCCAGATGGGCCAATTTCACGCTCAGCGCCGCAGCCTGCAGCCCCTCCATGCGGTAATTATAACCGACATCGTCGTGCTGATAACGCACCTCCGACCCATGCACCCGGAGTAACCGCACTTTCTCCAGCACCGCGTCGTTGGTTGAAACCACCGCGCCCCCTTCGCCCACGCCGCCAAGATTCTTCGTCGGATAAAAACTGAATGTCCCGGCCGCTCCCATCGTTCCTACTGGTCGCCCCCGGTAGGTGCTCAGGTGCGCCTGCGCGCAATCCTCAATGATCGGGATGCCTCGCTCTGCCCCCAGCTTGAGAATCGGATCCATATCCGCCGCTTGCCCGAAAAGATGCACCACCACAATCGCCTTGGTTTTTTCCGTCACCACCGCCGCGATACTCTCAGCCGTGACATTAAATGTAACCGGATCCACGTCGCAGAAAACCGGCGTAGCCCCCACGTAGCTCGCCGTCCAAGCGCTGGCGATGAACGTGAACGCGGGCACCACGACCTCATCGCCCGGACCGAGGTCGAGCGCTCGCGCCACCAAGTGCAAAGCCGCCGTGCCGTTACTCACGCCCACTGCATCCGCGCATCCTGAAGCTTTCGCAAACTCCCCCTCAAACGCGCTCACATCCGCCCCTAAGCAGAAACGACCCGCATCGTAGGTTTCCGCAAACCGGGCTAGGATATCGTCGCGCAACCTGCGGTGCGATCGGGAGAGGTCAAGAAATGGAACACTCATAGAATTGTGGGGAGAACGTGAACGACCATCTTGCGCCCCGCAAGTATCCGCTTCGTTTGACTATTTAACTCGATTCAGATTCAGCACCAACGCCTGCACCAATTGATCAAGTCCCGGATCATCCGCTTCGAAATCCACTTCCAATTTGAGCGCCTCCAAAGAAGCCGAAGTCTGCGGTCCCATTGATCCAATCAACGGCTGTGTCGCCCCAGGTGCGAGCGTCATTAACGCCGCGTGTCTCCCAAACGCTTCCACCGCCGAAGAACTCGCAAACAAAATCGCATCCGCCCCGTTCGTGTGGTAATCGTGCGCCGCCGCACTGTCCGACAAATCCAACAACTCCGTCTTGTAGAGTGGCAACCTATCGACAATCGCTTGCGCATCATTTTCCAGCCGTTGAATCAATTTATCCCGGTTTAAATTGCCCGTAACCACGACCACCTTGGCACTATCCAGGCTGTCGGTGGCGATCAACGCATCCGCTAAGGCATCACTGGTCGCCACATCCGGCTGACACTCCACGCGCACCCGGAATTTCTCGATCTCTTTGATTGTCGCATCACCGAGGGCGGCAAATCGCAACAACCCCAACGCTCTGATGTCGTCATACGCGCGGAGAAAATGTTCAAAAAAGATTTTCACCCCGTTCGCGCTCGTGAACACGATCCAGTCGTACGTTCCCAGCTCCGCGATGATATCAACCAAAATTTCCCGATCTACGTCCGGCACGACCTTGATGAGTGGCAGTTCCACTACATCGGCCCCCAATTGCTCCAGTTTACTGCGCAAGACACTGTTTCCTTCCCGAGTCCGTGTGATGACAATTTTACGACCAAACAGCGCCAATTTTTCAAACCAATCGACCGACTGTTGGTAGTTCACGACTTCACCCACGATGATGATCGCCGGAGCCTTCAGTCCTGCCTCCGCCGTCAACTCCGTCAAGTTAGCGACCGTCCCGGCCAAGCTGCGCTGCCGCCCCAGCGATGCCCATTGCACCACCGCCGCCGGCGTATCGGCGGCCAATCCGCCCGCTTGCAACCCCGCCATAATGTCCTTCATCCGGCCCATGCCCATGTAGATGGCCAGGGTCGTGTTTTTCAGTCCGCCCAGCTTGGGCCAATCCACCTGCAATTCATGTTTTTCGGGGTCTTCGTGCCCGGTCACCATGACCAAGGCAGAACTCGTGTTTCGCTGCGTGAGCGGAATGCCGGCATAAGCTCCCGCCGCCAGTGAGGCGGTGACTCCGGGCACCACCTCAAATGAAACTCCATTCGCCGCGAGCGCCCGGGCCTCTTCTCCCCCGCGACCAAACACATAAGGATCGCCGCCTTTCAGCCGCACCACTCGTTTGCCCGCTTTGGCTCGGTTTACCAGCAGCACTTCAATTTCCGCCTGCGGCACCGAGTGGAATCCCGCTTTTTTTCCGACATATAAAATCTCACAATCACTTGAACACCAATCAACTATATCCGGATGCACCAAATAATCGTAAACCAGCACGTCGGCTGCCGCGATGAGCTCGTGAGCCCGAAACGTAACCAGGCCCAGATCCCCCGGACCTGCCCCCACTAGATAAACGATACCCATTTTGGCCATGCCCACCCGTCTCAGAATCAATCGCCCACGCCAAGCTCATGATTTGGCTATTTTGTTTCCCCTTTCGTTTCTCGTCAGGCTTGGCGCTCAAGTTTACCGGTAATCAGGGGAATCTGGAAACTTACGAATGATCCCTCCCTCTGCCGCGAGTGTTTATACGTAGGGCCATTGTCTTGCACTAGCTAGGGTTAATTCTATCGTCGACCAAAGTGAGAACCCAACCTCCGGCAACAGATTCCACCTCCTCAGTTTTACGAGTGTTTGGTCGGGGTGCGGCCTGGACCCTGTTTCTGGTGGGATTCGCTCAATTTGCGACCGCCCAAAACTACCGCACTTGGGATAACGGTCAGGCCAGCAACGATGATTGGAGCCAAGCAAATAATTGGTCTGCCGATAACAAACCCGGTGGCGCCGGCGAGGTAGCTCGCTTCTCAACCGATAACGCGAGCACCTCCTTCATCGACATCAACAGTAATCAACGCACGGGAGGCATGCTGTTCGACGCCAATTTGACCGTCGATATCACGTTCACCCGCGTGACCACCGAACTCTCGATCCGCAACGGCTCCTACGGCATCATCAACAACGCGAATCGAACCCACACGTTTGAAAACTTGATGGGTATTGAGTCCAGCATGACGTGGTCCAGCGCCCATGTTTCCGGCGGTGGTTTGAATTTCCAAAATACGGTGGATACCGACGGGTTCACCCTTACTTTACTCACGACCAACTCGACCAACACCATCGATATTAGCGGCACGATCATCGACGCAGGCGGGTTGATCAAAACCGGCGAAGGTGTCCTGAATCTTTCCGGCACCAATCTTTATACCGGCACCACGTTAGCCTCGAATGGCACGTTGACCATCTCAAGCGCTGCCGCTTTGGGCGCGACATCTGCCGGAACCACGATCAGCGGCGATGCCGATCTGAGCTTAACCGGAGCGAGCATCAGCTACAACGCCGAGGCGCTCACCCTCAACACGTCCGGATCCCTCATCAACACGTCGGGTAACAATACATGGACGGGGAGTATCACCCTCAGCTCCGCCTCCAGTATCGAAGTTTTGACCGGCACCACCCTCACCGCCTCGGGCGTGGTCTCGGGGTCGAACAGCCTCACCAAAACGGGTGCCGGCACCCTCACCGTATCCGGCAACAATACCTACACCGGCAACACCACGGTGTCCGCTGGGACCTTGCTGGTTTCAGGCTCAGAGCGCATCGCCAATACGTCCAACGTCACGGTGAACTCAGGCGGCACTTTTGACCTGGCCGGTGGCAATGGCACAGAAACCGTCGGTTCGATTGCGGGTGCCGGCACGATTGACCTTAACTACAACAACACTCTCGTCACCAATACCACCGCAAATACGGAATTCTCCGGCGATATCATTGGTGGGTTTTCCGCGTTCACCAAACAGGGCACCGGCGATCTCACACTGTCGGGCGACAATACCTACACCGGCATCACCACCATCAGCGGCGGCACGCTGATCGCTGCCAGTGATTCCGCACTCGGTACCGCCACCTTCGGCAACACCATCGCCAACGGAGCCACCTTGGGTTTGGAGGGCGACATCACCTTGACCGAAACTAACTTCAACGTCCAAGGCACCGGCGACGGCGGGGCTGGGGCGATCCGTAATCTGTCGGGCGACAATACGTTGGCTGCTACCCTCAATTTAGACGGGGCCACCACGATGAGTTCGTCGAGTGGAACACTTACCACCGGCACCATAAGCGTATCCTCAGATCTCACCGTGACGGGTTCGGGCAACGTCACTATTGAGGGTCAAATGTATGGCAGTAGCGGTGTCACCAAGAACGGTGCCGGCACCCTGACCTTTGCCGGCGGCACCAATAGCAACTCTTACAGCGGAGCCACCAACGTGAACGAAGGCACCTTGGTGTTGAGCAAGACGGCTGGCACCACGGCCATCGGCAGTAGTAGTTCACTCACGATCGGCGACGGAATTGGCAGCGCCGGTTCGGCCATCGTGCAGTTAGCAGCCTCCAACCAAATCGCGGATTCCACGCCCGCCGTCACGATCGCTTCCGATGGTCAACTCAACCTCAATGGCTTTGATGAATCTTTGAACCAAATTTCGGGTTCAGGTCAGATTGCACTGGGCAGCGGCACCTTTAACCTCGGTGTAAATTCCGGTTCATCCACCTACATCGGCGTAATTTCAGGCATCGGCGACTTCACCAAATCGGGCTCCGGCACCGTCACCCTCTCTGGATCCAACACTTACTCGGGCACCACCACCATCAGCGGCGGCGTCCTTCAACTCGATGGCTCGGGTCAACTCTCTGATACAACTGCCGTCACCGTGGCCTCCGGCAGCACGTTCGACCTCAACGGCGTATCCGACACCGTCGGCTCGATTGCGGGTGCGGGTAGCATCACGCTCGGCGGAGGCACCTTGACCACCGGCGGCAACGACTCATCGACCCTCTTCAGCGGAGTCATTAGCGAAACCGGATCTCTGACTAAATCCGGCACCGGCACCCTCACCCTCACCGGTGCCAACAACTACGCCGGCGGCACCACGATCAGCGCGGGCACCCTCCAACTCGGCTCCGGCGGCACCACCGGCTCCATCACCGGCAACGTCACCAACAACAGCGCCTTGGTTTTCGATCGCTCCAATTCCACCACTTATGCAGGCATTATTTCCGGCACCGGCACACTGGAACAAGCCGGCGCCGGCACCCTCATTCTCACCGGTGCCAACACCTACACCGACGGCACCACCATCAGCGCGGGCACCCTCCAGATTGGCGACGCTGGCACCACCGGTTCCATCACCGGCGATATCACCAACGACGCCGCCCTCCGCTACAACCGTTCTAATACTCTCACGCAATCAGGTGTAATCACCGGCTCCGGTTCCGTGACCCAAGCAGGTGCCGGCACCCTCATTCTCACCGGTGCCAACGACTACACCGGCGGCACCACGATCAGCGCGGGCACCCTCCAAATCGGCAACGGCGGCACCACCGGTTCAATCACTGGCAACGTCACCAACGACGCCGCCCTCCGCTACCACCGTTCTAATACTCTTACCCAATCAGGTGTAATCAGCGGCACCGGATCACTCGAACAAGCCGGCGCTGGCACGACGATCTTAACCGGCACCAACACCTACGCCGGCGGCACCACCATCAGCGCGGGAACCCTCCAACTCGGCAACGGCACCACCACCGGTTCCATCACCGGCAACGTCACCAACGACGCCGCCCTGAGCTACAACCGCTCCAACAACTTCAACTTCACCGGCAACATCAGTGGCAGCGGCACCGTCACCACCGACGCCGGTCAACTCACCCTCTCCGGCACCAACAGCTACAGCGGCGACACCATCGTCAACAGCGGCAGCACCCTCGTCCTCGCCGCCAACGACGCCCTGGGCAGTGGCGGCGCGACCAC
>Ga0209390_10000293_pt1 | contig 94902 bp, 95 predicted proteins | sample BON01_FD_187212 | JGI IMG/M metagenome (GOLD analysis project Ga0209390, IMG submission 187212) | Freshwater microbial communities from Lake Bonney liftoff mats and glacier meltwater in Antarctica - BON-01 (SPAdes) (version 2) | ecosystem: Environmental > Aquatic > Freshwater > Ice > Glacier... | reverse complement strand
ACATGCACAAACCGATTGATCCCAGAACCGTTCGGCTATTCGAGATTGCCACAGCACTTGGCTTTAACGGGCAATACGTGGCGCTGATGGTCGCCATTGCCGACCAAGCCTCTGAACAACTCGGAAAATCGTTGCCCGTAAACGCCACTGGTGCGATCGCAGCCATCGCCAGCGAGCTACAAATCCCATGGCCTATCGTTCGAGGTATTGGTGTGTTTTCAAGGGCTATTGGGCTGGTTGGACACATTGTTGAAGAGACCCGTAATCCCATGGCACGTCAAATGAAAAAAGCCATCGAAACAGAGGCCTTGGCCCACTTTAAAACCGAAAAGCCTTAACACTCGCTGGCGGCTTGTTCGCCACTGGCCTGTTTATCGCCAAGATGAGTGAGTCGCCCCAAGGCGCCCTGTACAATTTGTTGATTGCATGTCCTTTCACTCACTTCTTGCCCATAGGTTTCAACATGTCACTTTCCCTCTACGACACAACGGTTCCCGTCTTTAAGCAAATGTTGCTGGCACTCAGTGACGTGCTCAAGAAAGCAGAAGCCCAAGCGCAAGAACGCCAATACGACCCAGCTCATTTGTTGCAGACTCGCTTGTTTCCCAACATGCTGCCATTTGTGCGACAAGTACAAATCGCGTGCGACTTTGCCAAAAGTGTTTCTGCGCGTGTGGCTGGCATTGAAGTCGAGAGCTACGAAGACAGCGAACAAAGCTTTGCTGAACTGCAAGAACGGATCACCAAAACATTGGCCGTCCTTGACGCCATGACTGCGGCACAATTTGAGGGCGGCGCTGACAAACAGATCGTTTTACGCCCCGGCACCCCAAAAGAAAAAACACTGACTGGCCAAGACTATGTCTTACGTTACGGCTTGCCTCAGTTTTTCTTTCACGTCACAACCGCTTACAACCTGCTGCGTCACAATGGTGTCGAGATTGGTAAAAAAGACTTCATGGGCGCGTATTGAGTTAACGATCGATTTAGTCTGTATTCATGACGGCGCAAACAATCCTCAAAATGGGTGACCCACGCTTAAATCGCGTGGCCCAACCCGTGTTGCATTTTGATACGCCTGAGTTGCATCAGCTGATTGTTGACATGCAGGACACCATGCGAGCGGCTGATGGTGCGGGCTTGGCTGCCCCGCAAATCGGTGTTGACTTACAAGTGGTCATCTTTGGCTCTGGCCTAATCAACCCGCGCTATCCGCTAGAAGAACCCATTTCTGAAACCATTCTGATCAACCCGGTCATCACAGCGGTTGGGGATGAAGAGCAGCTCGGTTGGGAAGGCTGCTTATCGGTTCCTGGGATGCGCGGCGAAGTACCGCGCCTAAAACATATTCACTACACCGGCTTTGATGCGTATGGCAACACCATTAAAAGAGCCGCGTCAAACTTTCATGCGCGTGTGGTGCAACACGAATGCGACCATTTGTTTGGGGTTTTGTACCCCGCAAAGGTGCGTGACTTCACCAAATTTGGTTTTGTGGAAACGTTATTTCCTGAGCTTTTTGAACTCGAAAACAAGCCCTAAGTAAGATTAAATCATTGACTCACCGTTCAATGTCACCCATTTTTTGTCAGAATGTAATCGACGGTCGGTCAATCAAACGGCAGCCATCATGTCACGGATGATTTTGATGATGGCAGCAGGCTGTTCGGCACAAGGGATATGACCCGCGTCTTTCACGATTTCAAATTTGGCACCTGGAATCATATCTGCTGTAGCACGAACCAAGTCAGGTGGCGTTGACCCATCCTGATCGCCAACAACACAGGTTGTTGGAACCGATATGTTGGGGGCCACATCACTGAAATCAGCGTCGCGAATCGCGATACCAGTGGCAAGGTAGCCTGCCAAGGGCGTTCGAGTGAACATCGCAGTAAAACCATCCAAATCGGTTGCGCGGTCACGATGGAACGCCGGGGAAAACCAGCGTTGCATGTTGGCATCAACCAGCGCAGCCATACCGCCATCGCGTGCCATTTGAAGGCGACCATTCCACATCTCTGCGTGACCGATCTTCGCCGCCGTATCACAAAGCACAAGGGCTTTAACCAGGTCGGCCCGAGAATGATAAAGCCCTTGGGCAATCAAACCACCAACCGAAAGTCCAACCACCACAGCGTCCGAAAGGCCAAGGTGATCCATCAACGCGATAAGGTCATTGACATGATCGTCAATCTTGTAGGGCGTTTCACCAAGACCAGACAAGCCGTGACCACGTTTGTCATAACAAAGAATGCTGAAATCAACCGATAAGTTCTCAACACAGTCTTGCCAGATACGGAAGTCCGTCGCAAGCGAATTAGAAAACACGATGAGGGGCTTACCCGCGCCTGCATTCAGGAATTGATAGTGAATTGAGATGCCATTGACTGATGCAAATTTCATTTTGTTTTCTCTCTGATGGTGACAACCAATGATAATGATGGTAACTGAACTTTATCGAACAAGCACTCACTCACCCCCCCTTTGCGTCGCTTTTCAGACGATCATTCGAGGTGCGCTTTTTGAACCCCCTGCATCAGACGATTCGTTTTGAATTTAAGGCTCTGATTCGTTCGTCTGGGTAGTAGCAACCATATTCGGTTTAATGAAGAAATACTCTCATAAAATAGTTACATTCACGAACTTCTGATCTATCATAAGGGCAATGTTCGATCACTATCGGGGCTTTTACTATCCTAAGATTTGTGCCGTCTGGGAGATATTGATCCCAACATTGTTTAGCATTTTCAGTCTAAAGCGTTTCCAAAATCTCAGTTTTCTATTATCAAAATAGCCAGGCACCGATAACCATCCTGGACAGCACAGTAGCGCGCATTGCGTGCAATCCTGAGCTTCCTCACGTGACATCGTTATTTCTAAAAATTGATCGCGACTTCGTTTATTCACCATAAAAATACTTAAAATGAGATATAAAATAAGCAAAAAAAAGATACTTCAAATCAAAAATTCAAATCCATAAGGATAAGGTTGATTGTAAGGATCAAAAAAAATAATAAATTAATATTTTAAAAAATATCTCAATTAACGAGCAATAAAATTTTTGATTCACATAAATCGTTACAAAATTAAAAAATTTAACGCAATTATTAATAAATAAAAATTATATATGAGAAATATATAACACGTGACAAGAAAAACTGATATTAATTTTAATTCAATAATAATTAATAAAATAAAAACTACTGAGTGATTGAAAAATGTAAAAATTGAAAGTCAATGATAATTAATTACAGAGCTTATAATTAAAACTATAGCCCGAAGGCTTATTTTAAATTTTCAAAAAATGAAAAATTTTATACAAAATAAATTCTACAATTATTTGTTCAATAAAAAAATTGTTTACAACGCTTGCATGGAAGACCCAAGAACGGATATGCTGTTATTCAACCCTTCTCCAGGAAGCAAGGTTTTTGTTTTAGCAAGCGGTGGATGTAACGCACTACATTACGCATTAAATCCAAATTTTGAGAGTGTTCTTTGCATAGATGCAAATCCGTGTCAGGTTGCACTGGTTAACATCAAAAAACAAGTAATAGAATATGGAAGTTATGAAGATTTATGGCAAATGTTTGGCAAGGGTATTCATACATCGCTAAAAGCACCATATGAAAAATATTATCGTCCTGGAATGACAAATTCTTGCGCAAATTTTTGGGATAAAAACATAAAAAACTTTCAAGTTAATGGATCAAATAGAGGGTTTCATTATCACACTGGTTGCGGCTTTATAACCCGGTGCTTCTCTTTATTGAAAGAAGATCACTTAAAACAGATAGCTAAAATATTTGAATTGGACAACAAACATCAACAAACAGTTTTGTACGAAAAATATTTAGAACCAGTATTTAACAGTATTTTTAGTAAAGTTCTAATAAATTTTTCCGCCAACTTTGGCATTCCTAGTCGTCAACTAAGGATGATCAACAAAGACCCCGCTGAAGTGTTGAAATTTTTAAATGAACGAATTAAAAAAGTGTTGACTGAATTACCAGCAAATGAAAATTACTTCTACCATGTTTACATTTTCGGACATTACCGAGATGGTTCTGCGCCCGAATATTTAAAAGAATATAATTTTCAGTTGTTGAAGAAAACTCATGGCAAGGTTAAAGTAGAAAATTCATATATTGCCGATAATTTAAATAATTCACTCCAGCGCTATACCCATTTTGCTTTACTTGACCACTTGGACTGGTTAGTACATGATCCCAGTTTGCTAGAGCGGCAATGGCGCAAGATCCTATCTCGCTCTGAGATTGGAGCAAAACTATTGATTCGTTCATATTTTTACGGTCTTGAATGGATGCCTGATTTTGTTAAAAAACATGTCGACATAGATACAGATATTGATAAGCATGTTGCAACTGATCGATTGGGTATTTATAATAAAACTTATTTACTGCATGTGAAAATGCCTTTAGCACCATGAATAACTCTAGCCATATTAACAACTTAATTCGACATTACAAAAAAGATGCTAATATTTACGACTTTAACCGACGCTTTTTTTTGTTTGGTCGTAATCGTTTGATTAGATTAATTGATGATAGTTTGAACCCCTCATCAATTCTTGAAATTGGTTGTGGCACAGGAATAAATCTTCTTAAATTACATAACATTTATCCCAATACTAGTATTACAGGACTTGATGTATCACAGGAAATGTTAAAGGTTGCTCGATTAAAATCATTTGGGATAAAAAATATCTCGTTAATTAATGATTTTTTCGATGAAAATACAAGTTTGCCGAAGTTTGATTTAATATTATGTTCATACACAATATCTACGATACCCAATATTGGAATTTTTTTAAATAATATAAAAAATCACCTTACTAAAAATGGTCATTTTGCATGTGTAGATTTTCATAGCACAAATATTACTTTATTCAAACGTTGGATTTCGCACAGCATTCCAATCGAAACACACTTCCCTGAGCACTTATTAGAAGGTCTTTTCACGGTAAAACGTTTTGAAATCAGACGTGCTTATGGTGGTGTTTGGAAGTACTTTAATTACATTGGTCAAAAGCGATGAAAGTTTTATGTACTTCCGATTGGCACATGGGCATCTATGGTGACCCAAGCGATGCACTGAAACTTAATAACAGTCAAACAGTTGATTTGTTGACGCGCTGGGATGAAGATTACGATCTGATCATTTTAAATGGTGATTTACTAGAAACACTTAAAAGTTCTCGCATTAAATTTTCACACAGCGATCAAGCAAAAAGGGTTCTAGACGATCGTTTGCCTGTTATTGAAAAAATACTCACTCTTAAAAATTATCATTGGTTAGTTGGTAATCATGACTATTCTTTAGAAAAAATATTAAATTTACCGCGATCTATGTCTGTTTCTCTTGACAATGACTACACGCTATTAGCTGAACATGGTCATCTACTAAGAGCTCCAATTGAACACTATTCAAATTACGCTTGGCATTTCCATTTGATGTACTGCTTGAGCTGGTGGATTGATAAAATAGGCATGAAACTTGCCGATGATCAGTTTTGTTTTGAATCCAAAATCGCACAATCCTTGAATTCTTTTCGTTCGAAATCATCTGAAAAGACTCTTTTAGATAAATTTAAAAAATTCTTTATCAGGCTTGGGGATTCTTATGCTAGTTTAAACTCTGATAACAGTTATCACTCACTTGAAGATATTTTTGTTGATCACGCCATTAAATTATTTAAAAATAGTAAAACTATAGTTACCTTTGGACACAGTCATCAACGTAAAATTAAATATTTTGATAACAATAATATTTATGTTAATACTGGCTTTTTTAGTCATCACACCAATTACAGTACTTTTGTTTTTTCAACAGATGATGGTTTGGTAAAAATAATTAAAAATATTTAAATTTTTTTTATATTTATAAGACACTATTTTTAAATTTGTTTGTCACTATACATTCATTTTTTGAAAAGAAGTGTATTTAAATTGTTTTTACGTCATTAGCTCGATTATTTATTATTCTATTTTATATGAATTGCGTTACTTGCAATAGCAAACAAGACTAGTGCTATTTTTTATTGGCTTTATTTCGTGGGGTAAAATTTCTCTGCATCATCTAGTCAGGGAATTGATACATAATTAATTCTAATTTTTTTCGTATGTTTTGTCTTGTATCTGCTGCAAGAAGCGGTCCAAAGACATTTCTAATGCTTTTAAATGGGTCTCTGAAGATGCTTACTGACGCAAACAGCCTAAATCAAATCGCTTTCTTAAGATCGTTAGATTCAACTGTCTTAAATGTTTTAAAAGCCCAATGTGAAAAAGTGCAATTTTCTGCTGGTGAAGTCATTCTGCATGAAGGGGATACAGCTGATGCGGCCTACGTTCTCTTACATGGCAGCGTCCAAATTTATAAAAAAAAATCGAACGGCGAACAACTTTTTTTACATCAAGTTCAACCCGGTAGTTTGTTTGGAGAGCAAGCCCTCATTTATGCTCAGAACCGTAACGCAAGTGCGCGTGCACAGACAACTGTAGAAGCGTTACGGCTACCCGAACAGGCATTCCTGGCAGCGGTTGCGACAGACCCACAGGTGCACAAACGTCTGGTCTTATTGGGCGATGAACAATTACAGGAAAACCTCTCGCGCGAATCCTCCATATTGAAGTCCATGAAGCTCGATGGCGGGCCAAATCAATCAGCGCGCGAACGCACCCTCAAAGGATCAGAGGTGTTGTTTCGTCAAGGCGATGAGGCACGCCATGTCTACGTGATTCTTTCAGGTAGAGCCGCAGTCTATCAAAACAAGGATGGTGCGCAGATTTTACTGGCCCAAATGACGGCCGGTCAGACGATTGGCGAACTTGCTTTGATGCGTAAAGCTCCTCGAGCCGCCACTGTCATTGCCGAGGGAACGTTGCGGCTCTACGAAATCGATGCAGACTACTTCCGTGAGCTAACGGGCTCATCTGAAGAGTTGCAACATCATTTGCAAGTTCTTGAGAAGGTCTATATTTTGCCTCGCCGAGGCTTCGTAACTCAGTACACGGGCGACTACCTTGGTCGAGAGGCTTTCAATACGCTTTACGACTTGAGCAATGGCACCCGCTTTGTTGCCTCTAACGTGATTGGTGAGTCTGTCTCAAATCTTGAACGGGTACAGACCGACAAAGAACAGGCAATGCCCGTTACGACTTTACGTTACGCTGACATAGCCCGAGCCATCGAACGTGAGTTGCGGCTAAACGAAACCAGCCAGATTTGGGGTTTAACCGCGTTCGGATCATGGTCCGAGCTGCCTGAGCTTTACGCTATGGCAATGGATGGTGTGGCCCTTGATGCGTCACAGATCGAACAGTTTGAACGAACTGGGTCGGTTGGCGTTTCAACGCAACCAGATAACAACCGCTCACAGGACTCGATTCTGTGCCAATGTATCAACGTCAAACGCCAGGCAGTGCGAAGCGCCATCATGCAGGGTGCCGACACGCTAGAAACATTACAAAAAACGACTCGGTGCGGAACCATCTGTGGGGGATGCGTTCCCCAACTTAGACAGCTGCTTGGCGACCCAAGCGGTGTTGCTGTGCGAATCAAAGAAGAAATCGATGTTTGCGAAGGCATTAAGACACTCAAACTTGAACCCTTAAACAGGCAGGTTCAGCCTAGCTTGTCAGGCCAACACGTGGTGATTGAAGCCGAAATCAATGGGCAATGGGTTAGTCGCCCCTACACGCTTTCAGCGCCAGTAAGTGGTGGTTATTATGAGGTCACGATCAAGCGCGAGGCGCTCGGCCAGTTCTCGCGCTGGATGTTCGATGAAAGGCCTGCCGATACACAACTGAAGGTGTCGCCACCTCAGGGGAACTTCTACTGGGAGCCTAACAAGAGTCCGGTGATCTGTCTGGTGGCCGGTATTGGGATCACACCAGCATTGGCTATTTGCCGTACCTTCGTTGAATCAAACATCAGTGACCGACTGCATATTGATTACTCAGCTCGAGGCGTTCTTGATTTTGCATATGCCAGCGAACTGACCGAGGCAACGCAAACACATACAAACATCACACTGAAGTTGCGTGCGACTTCAGTTGAGTCTCGTTTGAACTTAGAGGAGCTAGAAGGACTGGAGGCATCGATGGGAAATGCGCACTACTACCTTTGCGGTCCCCAGTCTTACCTCGATGGCATAACTGAGTTGCTCGCGCGCGCGGGTGTTGGTGCTGAGCGCGTTCACAGCGAAGTGTTTGTGCATGTCGGGGGCTTGCCATTGACAGAGGCGCCACCTAAAAACAAGACCCCACGACGCAAGCAGCCCGATGCCACTGACCTGGCCCTTTTCTTTGTCACGCCTGAACCTAGGGCTGCCGTTACCCAACCACCCAAGATGTTGCGGTGGATTGCGAATCTCGGCACACGCAATAAAGTAGAATTCACAATTGCTGGTAAGAAAATGAAGCCAGTAACCGCTCTGATTGACTGGATCGAGCACAAGTTAGGCGGTGTCGACCCGAGTCTGCCATCAGAACATTTGGCTTTGCCTAGGACAGCCTTATACGGCCGCAGTGGCGCAAGTGGGCCGGCTTTTGCCGACCTTGACCGCCGGTATGGCGATAACCGTGAGCGTGGGCGGCAAGCCATCAAAGGCGGTAAACCGCTGCCCCCAAACACACCCGATGGCATGACTTACACCACCTCGTTCCCTTCCTTTAATTACCCTCAGTTCGAATGGCTACTGCCAAAGGTTGATACAGGCTGGCATCGATCATCAAGCAAATCGCTCACTTGCGTCTACGTTACGCGTAGCCCTCATGCCGCACGTGAAATTCTATGTTCAAAAAATATCGATCGAGGTCCAATGCCGAATCATTACTGGCAAAAGTCCATTGGCACGCCAAAAGCCTGTCCCCATGGTGATACCAAGGGGGGTGGTGCACTGATCGGCCAGTACCATAACAACCAAACTTGGCAACGCGATCGTGACTTGGCGATGCGGCTTGTTAGCGCCCCAGTATTGGCTGAACGATCAGGCAATATCGCTGAGATTGTCGAAGATATCTTCAGCCATGAGATCGATTTATATACAGCACAGCACCAAGGGCAGGTGATCGATGCCGGGGTTTTGATGGGTGAGATTGTTTTGCGAGTGGTTTTGCGTACCATTTTCCCTGGGGTTGAAGCGGATTTAATCCAACGGCTTGGCACCAATTACCTTAGGGTTGTGACTAACGAAGCCATACCAACCGTTTTACAGCTTATTCAAGCGCCAACCGATGAAAACAAGCTGAAAGAGCCCATGTTGAAGATCGCAGCACAACTTCGCCAGGCGATCAATGATATTGCAACGGCTGTTCGACAAGCCCACACAAACGGTGAGCTTAGTGAGCAAGACGTGGTATCACCCATGAACCACTACACATTATTTGGCCTTGATGGCAAGCAACCTAATGACGAAGACCTAATCGGTATTTATGGCACGTTTCTTATTGGCGCTCACGAGACGACGGCACACTTGTTGACATGGGCGCTTTATGAGTTGGGTCGCCATCAGGATTTGTACAAGGCGATACAAAAAGAAGTCGACGCATTTAGCGCAACACATCAGGGCCGTGCCATGACACCGCACGATTATGATGAACGACCCACGATGCTCGCGCTGCTGTTTGAACTCAATCGGCTACACCCTGGCATTGCCATGATCCCGCGCAGCGCCTCTGAGGCAGGCACTATGCCAGCAGATCCTGAAACGGGCATCGGTGGTTTTGACTACCCAGCAGACACTATTTTTATGGTTGATATTATCGCGATGCATTTAGATCCTGAGACTTACTTCAAACCGAATGAGTTTCATATTGAACGCTTCCTTGAAGGTATCAGACCAGATATGAGCCTGACCGAACAAGGTGCAAAAGTTCGGCAAAATGTCATTAACCTAGAAAAACAATTTAAATGGCTGCCATTCGCTGCTGGCCCGGGTAATTGCCCTGGCCGAAACTTCAACATGATTGAGTTTTTTCTTGTGATGGACTGTTTAATGCGCAGCCATGACTTTGTCCTGTCTAATCCCGATGTTCCTCCTGGTTTTGATGAAAATTCGATAGTCACCAAACCGCTTGAGCGCATCGGCATAGCGTTAGCAAGACGATGACACATCTTTTTCCTTGCGCTGACAAAACGCCTGAAGGGGTAAGTCAGACTGCGTTTTTTTACGCCTTTTCGATGGGCTTCAAAACTTTGCGAGAAGGCCAGTGACAACCCCAATAATCCGCAGCACACATTCCATGACATTTATTGTTGGCGTCATGCTTATCGATGCGATTAGTTTTGGTATCACCTTACCCGTCACGCCTGCACTGATCATGGCCGTAGGTGATGTAGGCTTGGCGCAGGCTGGCCGTCTAGCAGGATATTTATTCCTTGTTTATGCGTGCGTACAGCTTTTATCTTCGCCTATCTTGGGAAGTTTGGGAGACAAATATGGTCGAAGGCCGATTTTGCTTTACTCCCTTCTGGCGTTAAGTGTTGCCTACCTTGTGCCAGTTTTTGCGACATCACTTGAATGGTTATTTATCTCTCGCTTGATTGCTGGGTTTGCGAGCGCGACTTACGTGAGTGCTTATGCGTACATTACAGACATTACACCAATTGAACAGCGGGCTCAGCGCTTCGGTTTGGTCGGCGCAGCCTTCGGGGTTGGGCTGATTATTGGTCCAGTCATTGGTGGTATGTTGGGTGCTTGGGATACTCGGGCACCATTTGCTGTCGCAAGTGTCCTGTGTTTGGTGAATTTTGTTTACGGCTTATTTGTTCTAAAAGAGTCTCTTTCACAAAGTGAACGACGAGAATTCAAACTTAAGGAGGCAAACCCTATCGGTGCCATTTTACGAATAGGAAGGTATCCCACGATGAAGGGCATGACATTGGCTTACTTTCTTTTTGTGATCGCACCGTTCTCTTTGCCAAGTTATTGGACATTTTTTGTCATTGAAAAATTCAAATGGTCAGAACTCGAAATTGGTCTTTCGCAGGGGTTTCTCGGCTTAATGATGGTCATCACGCAAGGCTTTATTTTGCGCTGGGCTTTGCCAATCCTAGGGCCGATCAAAGCAATTGTTTTGGGGATGGCGGCAGCGCTTGTTTCATACCTTTGCTTTGCATTTGCTGAGTTTGGTTGGCAGCTTTACCTGATCATGGCAATCGCTGGGTTATCGGGATTCGTACTCCCGTCATTACAGCTCATGATGACAAGCCAAGTTCCCGCTGACTCGCAAGGGGAATTGCAAGGTGCACTGAGCAGTTTAAATAGTCTCGCGTCGATTATCGGTCCACTGATTGTGACGCAATTATTTTTCTATTTCACAAATACTGAGGCAGTTTGGAAATTTCCAGGCATTTCATTTCTTGCCATTGCTTTGCTCACGGGCCTGGCTTTGTTATTTTTCATGCGCACAGTTCGACGGAATAAATTAAATTGAGTTTATCGTTTGTAGCCTCAGTCAAAATCATAGCCGTACTCATACGAAACAAGTGGTGTTGGGGACAGGCTATAAGTGCGGCTGCGCAAGAAATCCATTAATTTAGGAACATCGTTTGCGTACAGTTGAATATCGCTAGGGGCAATAGGTTTTCCGATGACGACCCTGACAGACGTGTCCGAACGTTTCTCAAACTCTCTTAACAAAAGACCGACTCTAACAGTGCTGTGCAAGCGGCTAGCCAACTGAAAAAGACGACTATTTTGACCTTCGAAATAAACGGGGACGACCGTTGCCTGACTCTTTAAAATCAACCGTGCTGTAAACGCCCGCCAACGTGGGTCCATCGGCTTTGAAAAAGATTTTGCGCTGGTAGATACCGTGCCGCCAGGAAATATGCCTATGGCAGCACCTTCAGTCAGCAAGCGCAACGCCTCCTTTCGGGTTTGGACATTTGCCATCAATGCTTGCTTGGTGTTATCAAAATAAATTGGTAACAAAAAAGGTCTAAGGCTAGGTGCCTTTAAAAAAACTTGATGCGCAATAATGCGGTAATCCAACCTTGTCTGTGAAAAAATGTACCCCATGATGGTGCTGTCGAGAACGCCGAACGGATGATTAGCCACCAGTAAAAGTGGGCCCGTTTTGGGAATGTTTGATAGACTGCTGTTAAGGAGCTGCAGTTGAAGACCATAACAATTAACTAAGGTGTGCCAAATGTCAGGGTCGGCCGACGTTTTCCCCTCGTTTTCATATCGTCGTAATCGCTTGATCAGATTAAACCGCCCACTGAAGTTCTCAACTGCGCTGATCACTAGACGCTGAGCAATTGTCTGCGTCGGTTGCGCGTAGGTGATAAAGGCCTTGTAATGATCTTCAGAGGTGCTTTGCATTTTTATTTTTAGTCAGCGTTTATGTTTGATGGTGGGAATCTTTTTTTTAGAATTCAGTTTTAAAGGATCTTAAAGCATATGGCATGTCACAAAGCCAGGTAATTGCTCTTAAAACACCTTTTGAATTAGCTTAATCGACTAACCTACTACTCCACTATTTAACAGTTGTGATCTTTCAGGCTAATATGTCTGATGTTGATTTATGCTCAAAAAAGTACTGCCATCATATTTATCTGAATTAAAGTCGCTCTAGCAAAAAAATAGACTCCCACTCTTAACTGAATTAGCCTATTTCTAGAAATAAGATTTACAACCTTTGAGGAAAAAAATGCAAAAAAATCAATACAAAGCTGGGGATGTAATCCTAAGAGAAGGGGAAGAAGGCAACAGCGCGTTCCTTATCACGACGGGTTCTGTCGAAGTCATTATTGGTGAAGGCAAAAAGGCCAAAACTGTCGCAAGCCTAGGTGAGGGTGACGTGTTTGGTGAAATGAGTCTGCTTGAACCGGGTCCCCGCTCGGCTACCATCAAGGCAGTGACAGATACCGACTGCACAGTGACTTCATACGATGACTTTATGGCGTCAATTCAAGATGATCCTGAACAAGCCATCAAGTTTATGAAGACCCTTGTTTTACGGCTTCGCCAAATGAATGAGGTGATGGGCAAGATGGATCCTCAACGCCGCCGTATGCGTGATATGTTGAAGGATTGGCAGAAATCTAACGAAGTCGCAGAGGCTGCAGAAGCGCTACGTTGGGAAAAGCTTACCCCTGAAGAGAGAGAAATCGAATTGAATTACCTTGGCGCATTCCGGTACGGCATGTTTTGATAATGATGCTGGGATAGTTCCTAAGCGTATCAAAATGACTTTACTTTAATGGGGTTCAATCCCTGACCCCAATTAATCGATTAGGAATCCATTAGTGCGACTGAACCAATGGAGTAGGCGGTTTCGGCTGAGACCAAGTATGGTCGTGCTATTCACAACGTTAGCGCTCCCATTTCTTGCCATCATCGTTGTTCTAGACTACACAGCCACTTCACGCGCGGTCATCACAACGTCTGAAGACATGGTGAACCGCTTTAACAGCCAAATCGTCAGGGAGCTTGTACAAACGATTGACCCCGTGATTTCCTTGACCCGAAGCGCAGCAATACTCGTCGCAAAAGATCCCGAATTTTTCAAAAAAGAGGCGTCTTGGGATTTGCTAAGAACGCACACTGAGCACTCTGCCATTATTAGTAGGGCATACGTTGGGTTCGCGGATGGTTCAATCACGATGGCCGCCCCTGCTTCAGAGAAGTCTCAATTTTTTGGCAAGCCCGCCCCACCTCAGACAACGAATGCCTTTTGGCTACTCAACCGACAAGGCGATCAAATCGTCGATGACCGGCTTGTCTTTATGGGGGCTAATGTCCAAGTCGTTGAAACACAACGAGTCAACTCAACCTACGACCCGCGCGCACGGCCTTGGTACCAAGCTGCTCTTGCACAAAAGGAGTCAATCGTCTTTGGCCCCATAAAATCTGCTTCGACTGGAGAAATCGAACTGACTTTTGCAACACCAGTCATCGTCAATGATCTGGTGGTGGCCGTCGCCGCTATCGACATCTCATTGGCTTCTACTGAAAGATTTCTAAACGACCAGCGAATCAGTCCCAACGCCATAAGCGTGGTTCTCGATTCTCAGCTAAAAGTGATCGCCTCATCAGACGCCGAACCCAAGGGCAGTGATGCCTCAAAAAGTATTGGCCGTGTGGGCGATTTGACCAGTGACCTTCCGAAACGGGCGTTGCTATCAATACCATCCAGCGATTTCCTTGGCACATTTCGCTTCGATAGTGCCGATGGACATACCAATTACATGGCCAGTCTAAGCAAGATCGATCTAAAAGTGCCAGTGGATTGGCGAATTTTAAGCATCGCCCCTTCACAAGATTTTTTAAAAGAAATTACCGATTCCAGTCGTTTGATTGCGCTGATCGGTGTACTGGCACTAATTGCACAGTTACTTGTTATCTATGCGATGTCAGTACGCATCGCCCGGCCACTTGAGAAACTGGCGCGAGAAGTAGATGATATTGAGCAACTTAAGGTACGCGACAATGTTCCGCTTAACCGCTCTTTCTTTTTTGAAATTGACCAATTGACAACATCAATAGATCGGATGCGCAAAGCAATCAGCGCTTTTTCTGCTTTTGTTCCTGTCGATCTTGTGCGTGGACTTCTCAAGTCAGGACAGAAATTAGAACTCGGCGGGCGTAGTCGCTTTCTTACCATCATGTTTTGTGACTTAGAGTCCTTCTCGACATTGAGTGAAAACAGTCCTTCACAACAACTCTTGTTGCGTGTTTCTAAATACCTTCAAATTGCTACCCACAACATCAATCAAGAAATGGGAACCGTTGATAAGTTTATTGGCGACGGCGTCATGGCCTTTTGGGGTGCACCAAACACGCTCGAAGACCACGCGTACAGAGCTTGCGCGGCTGCATTAAAAATCCAAGAACAAATGGACGTCATTAATAAAGAATGGGAAAGTGAAGGACTCCCCCCCTTGAAGGTACGAATAGGCATTCACTCAGACGTCGTTCTGGTTGGCAATATTGGATCAATTGAACGCATGTCTTATACGGTGATGGGTGATGGCGTCAACGTTGCGGCTCGTTTGGAAGGCATCAACAAAGAGCTCGGTACACGTATCTGCATCAGTAAAACGGTGGTCCGAGAGGCTGGGGAACGATTAAAACTGCGCGCGCTCGATGAGGTGACGGTCAAAGGGCGTAAATCCACTGTCGAGGTGTATGAATTGTTAGGACTGCAATCCGTTGAAACTGATCAGTAATCAAAAAAATACCAGATCGCGCGACGCTGAACGTTATTTGGATTTTATGACACCACCGAAATCCTAATCACTTATTCATCCGTGCTGTCAGGTCTATGCAAAATCACAGCGGTCAGCCCCAAATGGAATATTCAAGTTTGCAAACGACACCTTCATTTTTGGACAATCGGTCAGGTGACTGGCGTCATTGCCTCAACAGCTCACTTCGCTTCCTTCGCCAGTCCTGGGCGACTCAATGGGTTGGGCTTCCATTTGTCGTCGACGCCTGCGCTAAATTACTGAATCTAGATGCAACAACACAAACGGTAACGAGTGCAAAATTTTTGGCCGTGGCTCGTGAATTGGCCCAAAAAATCGAGGACAATCGCAGCCTCAGCCCATCGTCCGAGGAACCCCGCTACCATAACCGGCTCCATTTTGCAGACGTGTTGGCCACCGTTACCATTCAAGCAGCGATAGAGAGCGAACACTCGCACTTAACAGACACGCCATGGCAGGCCGCGTTGATTCTTATTGCCGTCGCTCACGACCTTCAACACCCAGGACGAGTCAATCGTTTTAGCGCTGAAATTGAGCAGCTGTCGGTCGATGCATTACGACCACACTTACAAACACACGCTGTGCCTAAGCTCTGGATAAAGCGTATTGAACGTACTATTTTGTCGTCAGATTTCTCTCTTGTCTCAAAGAATCACAAACGCATTGCGGGCAGCGCGTTTGCTTGGAACACGGACTGGATCTCTGTGTTACTTAACGAGGCTGATGTGATGGCTAGCGTACTAGAGGAGTTTGGCTCCGACCTCAGCCACGCAATAGCCAGCGAATGGGCACTGGCCTCTCTGCCTAAGCACAGTTCAGTAGCCACTGATCAAGGGCGCTTGGATTTTTTGGCAAGCACTTTTTTTAGCAGCTATTCAGCCGCCGTACTGGGTGCGCCTATCGAGCGACTTAAACAACTCGGGGACCACCAGAAATAGTGACCCGTATTTTTAAGCGGTTGCAATCGCGTACTTTTGATTTTAGGCAAAAGACCGCAGTACGCTTAGGATGACGTCGCCACCGATTGCTGGCTAGGATCGGTCGCAAGCACCAAGTCAGAACAGCAACGCAACAGGGTTTGCATAAACATCAATCTGACCAGGTAAGGCCCAGCTCCTGACCACAGACATGGCAGAGGACAGCGGCGTCGTTACCAACAACGCACGAGAGTTCCATCGCGCTCCAGGTCTTGCCGTTGAGCAATGGACTGTTGATCCCGGGTAGCAAGATGACCGTTACGCCAATAGACGCTTGACATTATTAACGGTCAGGTCTTTGAAACCCGATTGTCTAGCTTAATCCTATCGCGATCGATGATCGCTCTAAATTCGTCACTGACACACCACCAGTCAACAATATCCACCTTCCATGGCAAGTCAGACTCAGAAAAATCTTCCGCCAACGCACTCATGACATCGAGGCCCAATGAATGGTTTGCCTTGATACACAAATCAAGGTCAGAATATTTCTTTGATTGACCAGTAGAGCGAGATCCAAAAACCCAAATATCTGCGTCCGGAACATGCTTGGCCAAAATGGCCTCTACCGTCGCCAACTCGGCCCTATTTAAATCGAGTGGCAGTTTGGCAGTCATTTCGCCTGTCTTTGTTGTAACTGACCCAGCAAAAACAGGGCTTCTTGTAAAAAAGCAGGTATGCCAGCCACGACTTTAAGTGCCACTTCTTCGTCGAAGGTGTGGCTCGTTTTCGAGCGCATATCTCGATAGACACGCCATTGAGGCCAAGCGCCCAACAACAATCCTTGCTCATTTGCTGTGCGAATCAAGTACTGGAAATCGGCTTCATCGAACTCAGCAGGATTGGCAGATGCGGTTTCCAGAAAACGTCGCAACATCTTGTGTGACAGTTCATAGGTGAACTCAAAGCGTTGCACCAAACCATCTCGAATCATCACATCCGATGTGTCCAAACTGAATCTAACCAACCCTTCTTCGAGTCGTTGCACGGCACTGACAAGCGGAGAAAAGTCTAGAGACATGAAACACCTGCTGATTTGTTTATGGTCGGGGCGAGAGGATTCGAACCTCCGACTCCTGCGTCCCGAACGCAGTACTCTACCAGGCTGAGCTACGCCCCGATGTTTGGCAAGAACGGTGTTTAAACCGGCTTAAGATGCTTTAAATATTATCAGTTTTTTTTGCAGGGTAACGGCGCGCCAACCAATACGCCAACCAATACATTTGGGCGCTCATTTCATTGGGATGGTAGCCCTCTACTCTACTGAGGCCATCCCAAGACTTGTGTACCGAACATCATGGTGTGCGGTTAAGATGACCTTTTTTGCAAGGATGCCGTCTTGCAACAGCAAGCAATCACAGCACGAGACAAGCCATTTCTTTCTCCAAGCCTTTTAAAAATTGGTCTAATCGATGCAAACAACCCAATGGCGGTATCGTCAACCGTTCTTCACTGAGATACACTGCCCGCGGTGATTCCATTGTCTAGGAATCTGATTTGTTAGCTGTTGCGCTATTCGTTGCTTTGATGAGCCGTCTGGTTTCTTTGGGTCCTTATCCCCTGACTGATCCGACGCAAGGACGACGCAGACATTGATTCAGGAAATGGCTATGGCCTCTTTGATCAACACGATCGGCATGGTGATCGGTGCAATCGGCATCTTCGCTGGCTTTTATTTTCTGCCCACTGACCCGGCGTTGGCTTTGCGCTCGGTAACGGGTTTGTCTGTGGGTGCTGTGGGGCTGCTTGCCTTTGTCAGACACGTCATTTTTCATCGCAGTGACGCCATACGTCTGGGCTGGCCAGTTGATCACCCAGAATGGCAACTAGAGGTTGGTTTTGCTAATTTGGCCTTTGCTCTTCCAGCCCTTTTTATGGCGACTGTCAGCCCTTCTTATCCGGCATTTTTTGTGTTGTTGGCAGCGTATGGCTTGTACTTGGCGCAAGCCGCCATATTGCATGGCATTGATTACATGAAAAAAAGGCCTCAACCACTCAAAAAACTATTGCTCAGCGTTATGGCCACAGGCACTTTCGCAGTGATGTTGGGTATTTTTGCGGGCCATGCACTAAGACAACAATGACCCAGTGAATACGGCGCACAATGAGAAAAAGTCGCTGTGCTTTTACTGTGTGCGGGTCAGGGTGTGTGCGGCCAATTTTTGCAGCAAGATTTTGGTATCGCTGTCCGGTACGATTGTGAGGGCAGCGATGGCTAAGCCGACCTCTGCTTCGGCAGCCAAGCGGGTGTGCTCCAAAGCGTCGGTGCGACCAATGGCTTGCGCCACCGCCTCAAAATCCCCATCACCATGCTCAATCGCTTGGCGAATCATGGCTTTATCGGCCGGTGAGCCCACCGCCATCACTCGCAGCAGGGGTAGGGTTGGTTTGCCTTCACGCAAATCATCACCCACGGTTTTACCCAAGGTCTCTGGATCACCCGAATAATCCAGCAAGTCGTCGATCAACTGAAAGGCCGTTCCCATGTGGCGCCCGTAGGCCGCGGCCGCGTCCTGTAGCGCTGGGCTTACGTCAGCCAAGATAGCGCCAGTGCGTGCCGCCGCCTCAAACAGCTTGGCTGTCTTAAAGCGCACCACCTGTAAGTACTTTTCTTGGGTGACATCGGGGTCATTGACGTTCATCAACTGCAGCACTTCGCCCTCTGAAATCACCTTGGTGGCTTGAGACATGACTTGCATGATCGCCATGCGATTGACTTCAACCATCATCTCAAAGGCGCGTGAGTACAAGTAATCACCCACCAAAACGCTGGCTGCATTGCCGAACATCTCATTGGCCGTGCTGCGACCACGGCGCAAGGCCGATTCATCGACCACGTCATCATGCAAAAGCGTGGCGGTGTGAATGAACTCAATAACCGCCGCCACTTTTAGGTGCTGGTCGCCTTTGTAACCAAATGCCTTGGCCGACAGCAGCACCATCGCGGGTCGGATACGCTTGCCGCCAGAGCCAATAATGTAGTCGCCGACCGTGCGGATCAGCACCACATCAGAGTCAAGGCATTCGCGGATGACCAGATCCACCGCCTTCATTTCAGCGGCAATCGGAGCGAGTAGTTCATTCAGGGCAGGCACGTATTTCTTTTGACTTTCAAAGAGTTAAAGGGTAAATTTACGGGTTCGACCTTGTGTCGAAAGGATCTTTTACCCAAACCAAGAGGTTAACCCATGTACGCGGTCATAAAAACCGGTGGCAAGCAGTATCGCATTGCCGCAGGTCAAAAACTTAAAATAGAACAGATACCGGCAGACATTGGGCAAGAAATCACGCTAGACCACGTATTGTCGGTCGGCGAGGGCGATGACATTAAAATCGGCGCCCCGCTAGTCGAAGGTGCGATCGTCAAAGCCACTGTTCTTGCGCAAGGACGCCATGACAAGGTCAAGATCTTTAAGATGCGTCGTCGCAAGCACTATCAAAAGCGACAGGGCCATCGGCAGAACTATACCGAAATCCTTATTGAATCAATCGCGGCATAAGCGTCAGTCGCAGCAGGAGTAAAACATGGCACAAAAGAAAGGCGGCGGATCAACCCGCAACGGTCGCGATTCAGAAGCAAAACGACTCGGTGTAAAAGCTTATGGTGGTGAACTTATCACAGCCGGCTCAATCATCGTTCGCCAGCGTGGCACCAAATTCCACCCAGGCACAAACGTCGGTATTGGCAAGGACCATACCTTGTTCGCATTGGTCGAAGGCAAAGTTAAATTTGCCATTAAGGGCCACTTGAACAAGTCGACCGTGTCAATCGTCGCGCAATAACGGCATTTAAGCGCGACAGAAAGGCCCTGTCGTTCGCGGCAGGGTTTTTTTATTTAGAAGAGTCATTATGAAATTCGTTGACGAAGCAACCATCGAAGTGATTGCCGGCAAAGGCGGCAATGGCGCCGCGAGTTTCCGTCGCGAAAAATTCATCCCCTTTGGTGGCCCTGACGGCGGTGATGGCGGACGCGGCGGCAGTGTCACTGCGGTCGCCGATCGCAACATCAATACCCTGATTGACTACCGCTACGCCCGCAAGCACGTGGCCCGAAACGGCGAGAACGGTCGGGGTTCTGACCAGTACGGCGCAGGCGCCGACGATATCGTCTTGCGCATGCCCGTGGGCACCGTCGTGCACGACGCCGAAACCGACGAGATCCTGTTTGACCTAGATACCCATGGCCAGACCGTGGTGCTTGTCCAAGGCGGTGATGGTGGCCTAGGCAACATTCACTTCAAATCCAGTGTCAACCGCGCCCCACGGCAATTCACCAAAGGCAAAGAAGGCGACCAAAAGCGTCTGCGACTCGAACTCAAAGTATTGGCAGACGTTGGCTTATTGGGCATGCCCAATGCCGGCAAGTCCACCCTCATTACCAAAATTTCAAACGCCAAGCCCAAAATTGCCGACTACCCGTTTACCACCCTGCACCCCAATTTGGGCGTGGTGCGTACCTCACCGTCACGCAGCTTTGTGGTGGCTGACATCCCTGGCCTGATCGAAGGTGCCTCTGAAGGTGCCGGTTTGGGACACTTGTTTTTACGGCACTTGAGTCGCACCCGCATTCTCTTGCATCTTATTGATTTATCCTCAATTGACCCAGACCAAGACCGCGTGCCTATTGCCGTGGCGGAAATGAAAGCCATTGAGGGTGAACTCAAAAAATATGACGCTGACTTGTATGCCAAACCGCGTTGGTTGGTTCTGAACAAATTTGACATGGTCTCAGACGCTGACAAGGTTAAAGCCGCCTTCTTGAAGAAAAGCAAATGGAAGGGACCTGTCTACGCCATCTCAGCGCTAACTGGTGATGGCACACAACAACTGCTGTATGACTTGCAAGACGCGCTGGATTTGGCTCGTGACCAAGACCACGAACGTGCTGATAAAGAGGCGGGCGACTTCGAATTCAACGACCCTCGGTTTGACCCAGGCCGTGGAAGCCCTGCATGACCCTCATCAACAAGCCATTGAGCATCCCTCAAGTCGGTAACCGCTTGGTGGTTAAGGTCGGCTCGAGTTTGGTCACCAACGACGGCCAAGGCGTTGACCATAACGCAGTGTCCCACTGGGCTCGTCAAATCGCTGAGCTGCGTAGCCTTGGCAAAGAAATTGTGATGGTTTCTAGCGGTGCCATTGCCGAAGGCATGGTGCGCTTAGGCTGGACGCGTCGGCCTACCGAGATGCACGACTTGCAGGCGGCTGCCGCGGTCGGTCAAATGGGTTTGGCGCAAGCGTATGAGAACGCCTTCGCACCGCATAGCCTGCGCACAGCGCAAATCCTCTTAACCCACGAAGACTTGGCCGATCGAGTCCGTTATCTCAACGCCCGTTCGACGCTATTTGCTTTGCTGCGATTGGGGGTTGTGCCAATCGTCAACGAAAACGACACCGTTTCAACCGACGAAATAAAAGTCGGCGATAACGACACCTTGGCCGCTTTGGTCACAAACCTGATCGAGGCCGACACGCTCATCATCTTGACCGATCAGTCTGGCTTGTACGATCGTGACCCCCGGCAGTATCCCCACGCGCAACTGATTGCGTTAGCCGCAGCCGATGAGCCGTCGCTCGAAAGCATGGCTGGTGGTGCGGGCAGCCATATTGGCAAAGGCGGTATGCTGACCAAAGTCCTGGCTGCTCAGCGTGCCGCGCGAAGCGGCGCCAACACCGTGATTGCATCTGGCCGAGAAATGAACGTACTGGTCCGCTTGGCGCAAGGTGAGTCAATCGGCACTACGCTCACCGCGAAACAACCCGTTTGGTCAGCACGCCAGCAATGGATGGCCGATCACCTGCGCTTGCGTGGCCGCTTAACGCTAGATGACGGCGCCATCAAAGCGTTATTAGTCGATGGAAAAAGCCTATTACCTGTTGGCGTTAAAGCCGTCGAAGGGTTGTTTGAAAAAGGCGATTTGGTGGCCTGTGTTGACCGCGAGGGGCAAGAGTATGCCCGTGGTCTGATCAACTATTCCAGCGGCGACACCCGACGCATCATGGGCCAGCCCAGCCAGAAAATTTTAGAAATACTGGGTGAAGCTGATGAATCTGAATTGATTCATCGCGACAACCTCGTGATCATGAACCGACCACCAGCCAACCCTATCTAGTTCCATTTAATCGGATGGGTGTAGGGTCAACGACAAGACAAAGGCCGCGGTTTTATCGCGCACCGCCATGGCAAACAGACCTTGCTCGATTGGCGCATCAATAAGGGCGGCACCCAACAACCGATCTGCCATGACCAATGCCAACTGATCACCGAGCGCCAACGCTGAAACCTCAGCGAGCTTGCGCGTACCGCTGCCATTCAAACGAATCGCCACGAAGAAAAGACCCGAGGGATCCATCATTGCTGTGGCAGCCTGCACCTCTGTACCCAGTACCACCGGCTCAGGAGCCAAATACAGCGCGGGCTGCTCGCCCACGCCTTCGCGCTTGACCCAGTCCACCGTCGGCTCTGTTTTGGCGAGATAGAACCCAATCCCAGCCCTCGGGTCGGGTGGCGGCGGATACGCCAGATCCCAAAGCGCGCCGCAACCAGACAGCATCACTGCCATCACAGCAGTGGCCCCGCGCAGGGCCATTCGTTTGTTGTACATAAGCCTGTCGTTAAATTTCTTGGTTTTAAGATAAAAGCCTAAACCGCAGTGTAGCGGTCGCGCGCTGAATCGATGTCGTCGCTAAGACCCCCCGTCCAATAACCGATCTACGCAAGACCCATCCTTGGCTCTATACTCAAACAGTCATACGCAGGGGTACTGGACTTTGGTCCGGTTGAGAAACACCCTTCGCACCAGTACGGATAATGCCGACGCTGGAAGCGCGTTCCGATCATTCGGACTTCTTCCCGACTCGGCTCCAACTTTTTTTGGAGCTTTAATCATGAATGCCAACCCTAAGTTTTTAGCGGCCACCGCCGAAGTGGATGCCGCGGCCGTTGCCCCTCTACCCAAATCCCGCAAAATCTATCAAACCGGCTCTCGGCCTGATATTCGCGTGCCATTTCGTGAAATCGAACAATCAGACACGTCTAGCTCTTTCGGCAGCGAAAAAAACCCACCCTTGACCGTCTACGACACCAGTGGCCCCTACACCGACCCCGATGCATCAATCGACATTCGTCGAGGGCTGCCCGCATTGCGCCGGGCCTGGATCGAAGAACGCGGCGATACCGAGGTGCTGAGCGGCCCGAGTAGCGAATTCGGGCAGCAACGGTTAACCGACCCTGCTTTGCAAGCCATGCGTTTTGATTTGCAACGCCACCCACGGCGTGCCATTGGTAGCGCTAACGTGAGTCAAATGCACTACGCGCGTAAAGGCATCATCACCCCAGAAATGGAATACATTGCGATCCGCGAAAACTTGCGCCTTGAGCAATACGTCGAAACCTTGCGCCAAAGCGGCCCAGACGGCGAGCGCATGGTTCAGCGCTTGTTGCGTCAACACCCCGGTCAATCATTTGGCGCGTCACTCCCCTCACGCATCTCGCCTGAATTTGTGCGCGACGAAGTGGCCCGTGGCCGTGCGGTTATTCCCGCCAACATCAATCATCCCGAAGTCGAGCCGATGATCATCGGGCGTAACTTCCTCGTCAAAATCAACGCCAACATTGGCAACTCAGCTGTCAGCTCTGGCATTGGCGAAGAAGTTGAAAAAATGACCTGGTCAATCCGCTGGGGTGGTGATACCGTCATGGACTTGTCCACTGGCAAACACATCCACGAAACGCGCGAATGGATCATCCGTAACGCCCCAGTGCCCATTGGTACCGTGCCCATCTATCAAGCTCTGGAAAAAGTCGACGGCAAAGCCGAAGACCTGACCTGGGAGATCTTCCGCGATACGCTCATTGAGCAAGCTGAGCAAGGCGTGGATTACTTCACCATTCACGCTGGTGTGCGCCTGCCCTTTATCCCCATGACGGCCGATCGCATGACTGGCATCGTTTCACGGGGTGGTTCCATCATGGCCAAGTGGTGCTTGGCTCACCACAAAGAAAGCTTCTTGTACGAGCGCTTTGAGGAGATTTGCGAAATCATGAAGGCCTATGACGTGACCTTCTCGCTCGGTGATGGATTGCGCCCAGGATCAACTTTCGACGCCAACGACGAAGCCCAGTTCGCCGAACTCAAGACCTTGGGCGAACTGACCAAAGTTGCGTGGCAACACGACGTGCAAGTGATGATTGAAGGCCCGGGTCACGTGCCCATGCACATGATCAAAGAAAACATGGACCTGCAACTGAAGTACTGTGATGAAGCCCCGTTCTACACCCTCGGGCCTTTAACCACTGATATCGCACCCGGCTACGATCACATCACCTCAGGCATTGGCGCGGCACTCATCGGTTGGTACGGCACCGCCATGCTTTGCTACGTCACACCCAAAGAACACTTGGGCCTGCCCAACAAGAAGGACGTCAAAGACGGCATCATCACCTACAAGATCGCTGCTCACGCCGCTGATTTGGCCAAAGGCCATCCGGGTGCCGCCATCCGAGACAATGCGCTTTCGAAGGCGCGCTTTGAATTCCGCTGGGAGGACCAATTCAACTTGGGCTTAGATCCCGACACGGCAAAAGATTTTCATGATGAGACCTTACCCAAAGACTCCATGAAAGTGGCTCACTTTTGTTCAATGTGTGGACCTCACTTCTGCAGCATGAAAATCACTCAAGACGTACGTGACTACGCCAAAAAGCAAGGCTTAAACGAGCAAACCGCCCTTCAAAAAGGCATGCAAGAAAAAGCTGTTGAGTTTGTCAAAAAAGGGTCGGAGATTTATCACAAGACTTAAACATCGCGCCTTGAGTTGCCGCCCTTAACAAAATTAGCAAAATGGCCGTGATCTTAAGACCACGGCCATTTTGCTTTCCTGCTCGACATGACGACCTGGCTTGATAACGCTGTTAACCAATCACCGGTGCCAAACTACGGCGTAGGTCAGCCTCGGTGCGGTCACAACGGGCCAGATAATCACGCAACTGGTCTTCACCAATCAAACCCACACTGAAGTACTGTGAGTCAGGGTGGCTAAAGTAAAAGCCTGAGACGCTGGCTGCCGGATGCATGGCAAAACTCTCGGTCAAGACCATACCGATTTCATCAGCCTGAAGCACCTCAAACATCTCTTTCTTGACCACGTGCTCTGGGCAGGCGGGGTAACCCGGTGCCGGGCGGATGCCGCGATACTTTTCAGCGATCAACTCATCGTTGGTCAACATCTCGTCAGCGGCATAACCCCAGAGGTCAAGTCGAGCACGGGCGTGCAAGGCTTCGGCAAAAGCCTCGGCCAAACGATCAGCCAAGGACTTGAACATGATGGCTGAGTAATCATCTTGTTGAGCCATGAACTCGTTTTCTTTTTTCTCAATGCCTAAGCCCGCAGTGACTGCAAACAAGCCAATGTAATCGACTACCCCTGATTCGCGTGGGGCAATGAAATCGGCCAAACACTTGTTGCTGACGCCCTCACGTTTGACGCCCTGTTGGCGCAGACCACGCCATGTAAACAGGACTTCTTCGCGGGTTTCATCACGATAGACTTCGATGTCGTCATCGTTGACTTGGTTAGCGGGATAATAGGCCATTACCCCATTGGCGGTCAGCCAACGCCCGTCAATGATGCGCTTGAGCATGGCCTGACCATCGGCTAACACTTTTTTGGCCTGCTCACCCACGATCTCGTCCTCGAGAATCTGCGGGTAGTGACCAAACAAACTCCATGTCTGAAAGAACGGGGTCCAATCGATGTAAAGCGCCAAATCGGCCAAATCAAAATTCTTAAACATGCGGCGTCCAATGAACTTTGGACGCGGTGGCGTGTAATTGGCCCAGTCGAATGTGGGTTTTGCTTCGCGCGCTTGGTCAATCGAAATCAACGGCGTGGCTTGGCGAGCAGCATGACGCTGTCGAATGGTTTCATACTCATCAGCGAGGTCAGTCAAATACGTATTGGCCGTCTCTGAAACCAAGTTCTGAGCCACGCCCACCGCACGACTGGCGTCTGGTACATAAATGACTGGGCCGTCATAGAACGGTGCAATCTTGACGGCCGTGTGCACTCGGCTGGTGGTTGCCCCGCCAATCATGAGCGGAATCTTGCGTGAACGGAAGTACTCGTCGCGCTGCATTTCGCTGGCGACGTAAGCCATTTCTTCCAAGCTCGGTGTGATCAAGCCTGACAGGCCAATGATGTCGACCTTCTCTTCCTTGGCGCAATCCAAGATCTTGGCCGCGGGCACCATCACACCCATGTTGATGACTTCAAAGTTATTGCACTGAAGCACCACCGTCACAATGTTTTTACCAATGTCGTGCACATCGCCCTTGACGGTGGCGATGAGAATCTTGCCCTTGGCACGCACATCACCGCCCGAGGCCGCGATGAGCTTCTTTTCTTCTTCGATATAGGGCACCAAATGACCGACGGCTTGCTTCATCACCCGCGCTGACTTCACCACCTGTGGCAAGAACATTTTGCCCTCACCAAAGAGGTCACCCACAATGTTCATGCCGTCCATCAACGGGCCTTCAATGACCTCGATGGGGCGACCACCACGATCAGAAACCACTTGGCGGATTTCTTCGGTGTCTTCCAAAATAAAGGTCGTCGTGCCGTGAATCAACGCATGCGCCAAGCGCTTTTCTACCGACTGTTCGCGCCAGCTGAGGTCTTCTTCTCGTTTGGCGCCGCTGCCCTTAACCGTATCTGCCAAACCCACCAACCGCTCGGTCGAGGTTCGCTCGTCAGCGGCGGCGGTCAACCCAACCGGTTCTTGGCGGTCCAGCACCACGTCTTCAACCAAGTCACGCAAGGTCTTATCCAGCTCGTTGTAGACGCCAAGCTGGCCAGCATTCACAATGCCCATCGACATACCATCGCGGATGGCATAGTAAAGAAACACGGTGTGAATGGCTTCGCGCATGGCTTCATTGCCACGGAACGAAAAGCTCACATTTGATACACCACCCGAAATGCGTGCATGCGGCAAGTTTTCACGGATCCAGCGCGTGGCTTCAATGAAGTCGACGGCGTAGTGATCGTGGTCTTCGATACCGGTGGCAATCGCAAACACGTTTGGATCAAAAATAATGTCTTCCGGTGGGAAACCCACTTCGTTAATTAGCAAATCATAGGCGCGCTTGCAAATCTCTTGGCGCCGAATGAGTGAGTCGGCTTGGCCGTCCTCGTCGAATGCCATCACCACCACGGCCGCGCCATAGCGCAAGCACAGTTTGGCTTGGTGCAAGAAAGGCTCTTCGCCTTCTTTAAGCGAAATCGAGTTCACCACGGGCTTGCCTTGCACGCACTTCAGGCCAGCTTCGATCACTGACCACTTCGAGCTATCAATCATGACAGGCACGCGGGCAATGTCTGGTTCAGAAGCGATCAAATTCAAAAACCGAACTATGCAGGCCTGAGAATCCAACATGGCTTCATCCATGTTGATATCGATGATCTGCGCACCGTTTTCAACTTGTTGGCGAGCCACATTGACCGCTTGTTCGTAATCACCTTCACGAATCAGGCGCGCAAACATTTTGCTGCCAGTCACGTTGGTGCGCTCGCCAACGTTGATGAACAAGGACTCACCGTCAAAGTTCAACGCCTCTAGGCCTGATAAGCGGGTCTTTTGTGCGATCCCAGGGACGACGCGAGTGGCCAAACCTTTGACGGACTGCGCAATCGCTTCGATGTGCTCGGGCGTGGTGCCGCAACATCCGCCAGCCACGTTCAGCAAACCCGAACGGGCGAACTCTTCCATCAAGCTTGATGTGTCGGCAGGGGTCTCATCAAAACCCGTCTCACTCATCGGATTGGGCAAGCCCGCATTGGGGTAAACACACACGTAGGTGTCACAAATTTTAGAGAGCTCAACCACATAGGGGCGCATCAAGGCCGCACCCAATGCGCAGTTCAACCCGATGGTGACGGGTCGTGCGTGACGCACTGAGTTCCAAAACGCTTCGACGGTCTGACCAGACAGGATGCGCCCTGAGGCGTCAGTCACCGTGCCAGAAATCATCAACGGCAGCCGCTCGCCACGCTCTTCAAAAACCGATTCAATCGCAAAAATCGCCGCTTTGGCATTTAGCGTGTCAAAAATGGTTTCAAGCAAAATGATGTCGACACCGCCATCGAGCAGCCCGTTGAGCTGCTCGGTGTAAGCCACACACAATTCATCGAAGGTGACGTTGCGGGCACCCGGATCGTTCACGTCGGGTGAAATCGAGGCGGTTTTGGGTTGTGGGCCTAAGGCACCAGCCACAAATCGAGGCCATTGCGGGGTGCTGGCGGCATCACGTGCTTCACAGGCAATTCGTGCTGACTGAACGTTCAATTCGTAGGCCACGCCGGGTAAGTCGTAATCACCTTGGGCAATCGAGGTCGCGCCAAAAGTGTTAGTCTCGATGATGTCAGCACCAGCTGCGAAGTACTGGTCGTGTATCTCACGAATGACTTCTGGCTTGATGATCGACAGGATTTCGTTGTTGCCTTTTAGGTCTTGACCGTGCTCAACAAACCGCTCCCCCCGAAAATCCGCCTCATTGAATTTGTAGCGCTGGATCATGGTGCCCATGGCACCATCAAGGATCAAGATGCGTTCGTTTAACAAACGCACAAAGGCTTGACCACGCGTGAACGCTTCGATCGGATGGGGAAGGGTTGGATAGGGCATCTTGTCCACGATATTAAATCGGTCAAAAGCGCGACCGTGAAGTCTGAAAACAACGCCTAATGGTACCAAATTAAGCGTTGTTTATGACAAAACCCCTCTGAATGGTGCGGCTCGAGGCCCATTAACGCCCGCGTGCTACGATCGGTTTGCTTTGGTGCTTTCGGCGCACAAACGCGATTCTTTTTCGAGAGGTCGTGCGCTGCGAAAGTTAAACGGGAAACAGGAAGCGGAGAATCGCCCGCCCGCCTGTGCTGCCCCCGCAACGGTCAACGTCCTACCCTTTAAACGGTTTGATGTGAGCCCGATACTGGCCAAAGCGGGTGGGCCATTGGTTAACAAACCAACGGCCTGATGTTGTGAATGACGTGCGGGGACGCACGTCTAACCAGAGAAACTCATGAAATCGAAGGCCTTTTTGCGTTCGCGTCTTGCGATCGCCACGGGTGCATCCGCGCTCACGTTTGTTGTATCCGCACAAACCACCCCTAACCAAGTCAATGGTTTCACCACCATCCCACAACTAGACCCCGTTATTGTCACGGCCTCAAGAATCCCCACGCCACTTGATCAGACTTTGGGCGACAACGATGTGATTGACCGCGCCACGCTTGACTTAACCCCAGACGCCACGGTGGCCGAAGCGTTAGGTCGCCAACACGGCATCACCTTTGTCAATTACGGTGGCCCACAGTCACTCACGACGATTAATATGCGCGGCACCAATAGCAAGCAAAGCTTAGTGTTGATCGATGGCATGCGGGTTAACTCACCGACCAACGGCTTACCTGTTTTGAATTCGATTCCATTAAATGCAATCGAGCGAATCGAAATTGTGCGTGGCGCGGCCAGTAGCCTTTATGGTGCTGACGCCATCGGTGGAGTGGTCAACATCATCACCCGCAAAGGTGCAGAGACACCCTTTAATGCCTATGTCAGCTCAGGCGTGGGCACTTATGCCACCAGCGAATATACCGCTGGGTTTTCTGGCAGCCAAAACGGCTGGCAATACAGCCTTAACGGGGGCTATGGCCAAAGTTCAGGTTTTAATGCCACCAACGGTCAATTCAGGTTTGCCAACAACCCCGACCAAGATTCTTATTACCGATCGAACTTTGGCGGGCAACTGGGCTACACCTGGCGTGAGGGACAGACACTGAACGTACAAACCCTGCAGTCACGCGTTAACAGTGGCTGGGACTCGTTTGATTTTACCAATGATGATCGGGTCATACAGACCCTTAACAACACGATTGTCACAAGCAACAACCAACTGAGCGAGCGTTGGCAAAGCCAATTGTCAGCGAGCTTTCTGACTGAAAAAAATGAAACCGAAAACGCACCACTTAACGGTGGCACCGGTTACTTCAAGTCTCGCCAAAACCAGTATCAATGGATTAATACCATTTCTCTGACCACCAACCAAACCATGACCGTTGGCTACGAGCGGCTTGAGCAGTCGGTGGATGCGTTTTCTTTTGGGGCGCCGGTCGACTTCACCAACGACCGCGTCAACACCAATGCCTTTATGGCAACCTACGTTGGGCAATGGGGTCGTCACCAAGTGCAAGGCAGTGTGCGCATTGACAACAACTCACAGTACGGCAACTTCACCACCGGTAGCCTGGCTTACGCTTTTGACTTTGATGCCAATTGGCGCGCCAGTGTGGCCGCCAATACGGCGTTTCGGGCACCGAACTTCAACGAGCTGTACTACCCAGGCTATGGCAATCCTGACTTAAGCCCAGAGCGTTCACGCAATATAGAGGCAGGTCTGCGTTACCTGCACGATGACGGAGAAATTCAACTGACAGCATTTATCAATCGCATCACCGATTTGATCGTCTCACAGTCGCCGACGTTTATCCCGCAAAACGTCGACACCGCTGTCATTAAAGGCATTTCGCTTTCTGCCACACAAAACATTGGGGGGCAATCCGCAGTAACGGCTGGACTCGACCTTTTGAGTCCTTACAACACCACCAACAACGAGCGTTTACCGTTCAACGCACAGCAAGTCTTGCGCCTAGGCGCAACCCATCAAATTGATGCGTTTGGTTTCAATGCCGACTGGTACTTAACCAGCAATCGGATGGACGGCAACACAACGCTGGGTGGTTATGGTTTGTTTAACGTCGGGGTGTCGTACGCGGTGAACGACAAACTGGACGTGCAGTTGCGTTGGAACAACGTCTTTGGTAAGGAATACACTCTGGTTAGGGGTTACAACACACCAGGTTCCAATGTTTTTGTTAATTTGTCAGCGCGTTACTAAGTTCACGCCAAAACTCCTATTGGGGTTGGCGCTGGGATCGGGGTTAGGGTTAGGGTTAGGATTAGGGGCTCAATTCGCTCACGCCACCAACCCGACACCACCGCGTGTGGTGTCACTCACACCCCATGTCACTGAATTGATTTTTGCCGCTGGTGCTGGTCACACCATCGTCGCAACCGTCAATGCCAGCGATTATCCCCAGGCTGCACTAGGTATTGATCGTATTGGCGACGGCCTAAATACCAGCGCCGAACAGGTCCTTGCGCGGCAACCCGACTGGGTGATGGGCTGGCCATCGGCTTTGATGACGCAACTGCAAGCGCTCGGGGTCGAGACCGTGGTGCTTGAACCCATGTCAATGGTTCAGATTGCCCAACAAGTCAGAACCCTCGGGCGATTGCTTGGCACTGAATCCGTGGCCGACGCCAAGAGTCAAGAAATCATCGCTGACATCGCTGCGATCACTGCGATCGCAGCTGAAATGACGGATCAATCAGCGCCGCGGCTGCCAGTCATTGTTCTGGCGAGCCCAGACGGCCAATACGTTTTGGGGCGCCAAGCGCTCACCAATGATGCGTTGACTCTTTGCGGTGCAAGAAATATTTTTGCTGAGGCACTTTCGGTGGCGCCTTCGGTTAGTCTGGAGGGGCTGATTGCGGCTAACCCGGCGCTCGTTATCTCAGGTTATGAGCCTGCGGCTTGGCTGGTAGATCGGTTTACGGTTGCTGTGATTGACCCCAACTGGCTTTACCGACCCGGTCCACGGTTTGTTCAAGCGATGCGGCAGATTTGCACCGCCGTGCGACAAGCACGACAATCAAGGCAGTAATATTCACCGTGGTGTTTGACCACTCATTCAGGACTGAATAATGATGACTCAAGATCCGCTGATCATTGCAGACAAGGCGTATCATTCGCGCCTTCTGGTTGGCACCGGCAAGTACCAAGATTTTGCGCAGACACGGGCAGCAATCGACGCCAGTGGTTCGCAGATTGTGACGGTTGCCATTCGCCGAACCAACATTGGTCAAAGTCCAGACCAAGAGAGCTTGCTCGATTACTTGCCCCCCTCGCAGTTCACGCTGCTCCCAAATACCGCCGGCTGCTACAGCGCCGATGAAGCGGTGCGCACCTTGCGCTTGGCGCGTGAGCTTCTCGACGATCACCGCTTGGTGAAGTTAGAAGTTCTTGGCGACTCAGACACTTTGTTTCCCAACATGCCTGAAACGCTTAAAGCCGCCAAAACATTGGTCGATGAAGGGTTTGAGGTGATGGTGTATTGCACCGATGACCCCATTCAGTGCCAGATGCTTGAAGACTTGGGTTGTGTGGCTGTGATGCCATTGGCATCATTGATTGGTTCTGGCATGGGTATTTTGAACCCATGGAACTTGCAATTGATCTTAGATAAGGTGCAGGTACCAGTTTTGGTGGACGCCGGTGTCGGCACGGCCTCAGATGCGGCGATTGCCATGGAGTTGGGCTGCGCTGGGGTCTTGATGAACACCGCCATTGCTGCGGCCAAAGAGCCTATTCTCATGGCTGGCGCCATGCGCAAGGCTGTTGAAGCTGGGCGAGAGGCCTTTTTGGCGGGTCGTATGCCTCGCAAAACCTACCAAGCCACACCAAGCTCACCGACAACCGGATTAATCAGTGGTGGAAATCGTTCATGACCGTTCAAATTCCAAACATCTTAAGCATCGCAGGGGTTGACCCGTCTGGTGGCGCTGGCATTTTGGCCGACATTAAAACCATGAGTGCCTTGGGTGGCTACGGCTGTGCGGTGGTGGCTGCCTTGACCGCCCAAAATACCCAATCCGTCACGCATATCCACCACGTGCCAGCCGATTTTGTGGCGGCCCAAATCGACACCTTGTTCAAAGACGTGCGAATTGACGCCACCAAAATTGGCATGTTGGGTCAAGTACCCGTGATTCGTGTGGTGGCTGAAAAGCTCAGTACTTACGGTTGCGAACACATTGTCTTGGATCCTGTCATGGTCGCCAAAAGTGGTGACATGCTTTTAGAGAAGAACGCTGTCGGTGAACTGCGAGAGGCCTTGTTGCCCTTGGCCACCATGCTGACGCCCAACCTGCCAGAGGGCGGCGTATTAACCGAAAGGCGCCCACCTGAGAACTTGCCTGAAATGCGCAAAATGGCCGAAATTCTTCGTGAAAAAATGAACTATCAAGGTCAACGCTGGGTCTTTTTAAAGGGTGGCCATCTGCCGGGTAACGAAACCACCGATTTGCTGCATGACGGCGATGTGATGATTACCTTGCCAGGTCAACGGATCCACACATCGAACACCCATGGCACGGGTTGCACGCTGTCAGCCGCCCTTGCCACGCTACTGGCGCGCGGCTTGACCGCCCCACAAGCTGCTGAAGAGGCTAAATTGTATTTAACCCAAGCTATCGCACAGGCGCACGCGCTATCTGTTGGACAAGGCCATGGACCGGTTAACCATTTTCATGGCATCTGGGGAAACCCCTAGTACAATCAATACAAATTCTTTCGACAAAATGATCATGAAATTAGCCAGTCTTTCTCCTATTGAACAAGCCCGATTTAATTTGATCGAGCAGCAAATTCGCCCTTGGGATGTGATCGACGAGCGCGTCCTTGCCGCCTTGCCTCTGGTTGCGCGTGAACGCTTTGTGCCAGCCCAGCTTCGTGGCTTGGCGTTTTCTGATTTGGAAGTGCCGCTCGTGGTCCATGGAGTAGACACCAAACAAGTCATGCTTTCACCAAAACTCGAAGCGCGATTGGCACAAGCGCTGGCGCTTAAGACTGAAGACTGTGTGCTGGAGATCGGCACTGGTTCTGGCTATCAAGCCGGCATCTTATCCAAGCTTTCACGACAAGTGACCTCAGTTGAAATCGATGCTCGGCTAGTCGCCTTTGCCCAAGAAAACATCGCCAATGCCAAGATTGACAATGTTGCCATCGAACCTGGTGACGGCAGCGAAGGCTGGGGCACAACTGAATACGATGCCATCCTCATGACCGGCTCCTTGCCGGCAATGCCAGATGCTTTTAAGTATCAGCTGCGTGTGGGTGGACGGTTGGTTGTGGTGATCGGCCAAGCGCCCGCCATGACAGTGATGCGCGTGACTCGGATCACAGCGGCGAGCTTTGAGACCGAAACCTTGTTCGAAACTGTTATTAAGCCTCTGGTGGGACCTCGCGTTTCACACTTCAAATTTTGAGAGAACCCATGGTAAAGATGACGCGCTGGATTCGTAGGGCAGTCATCGGTTTGGCCTGTGTTCTGCCAGCGATGCCCGCTAGTGTTTACGCCATGGATTTGGCGCAAGCCTGGCAGCTGGCCTTAAACAACGATCCCTCATACCAATCGGCCCGAGCCCAATATCGCGCCATGGCACAAAAAATGCCTCAAGCTTTGGCCGGTTTGTTACCGCAAGTCGATGGCTCATTAACGGGTGCCTACCTTGATAGTCGAGCCACGGGTCAACTGAACCAAGTTTTCCAGGGCAGCCGTTCTGCATGGAACTTAAGCCTCACCCAGCCGGTTTTTAACTGGTCAGCGCTTCAGACCTTCGAGCAGTCCAAAATGGTGGTCGCTCGTGCCGAGGTCGACCTTCAGGTGGCGTATCAAGATTTAATTCTGCGAGTCAGCCAAGCCTATTTTGATGTGCTTGCGCGTAAAGATTCCCTCGAAGCGCTTCAAGCTGAAAAGCGCTCCATTGAAGAGCAGTTGGCGGCTTCAAAGCGACGCTTTGAGCTCGGTGACGCCACCATTACGGATGCGCTTGAGGCGCAGGCACGCTTTGATTTGGTATCGGCCAACATCATCGGCGAAGAGAACCAACTCAGTAATGCCGAAGATGCTTTGGCGCGCATCATTGGTCGCCCACCTGAGGCCAACCAATTGTTTGCGTTGCCCTATACCATCACCCTACCGGCACCCAACCCCAACCGCTTGGCCGACTGGTCTGACCAAGCCAAAACGGCCAGCTTAGACGTGGTGCGTGCACGGATTGACACACGCATCGCCGATTATGCAATCCAGATCGCCAAATCAGGCCACTATCCTTCTGTGAGCCTTTCTGCTCAGTCAACAAGTAACACCGTTGGTAACTCGCAAGTTAGGCCTTTTTTTGATGGGCGAACGGTCGACAACAGCGTCGCATTGACGTTATCTGTGCCGATTTATTCTGGGGGCGGAATCAGTGCGCAAGTGGTCGAAAAAGCGGAGTTACAGCAAAAGTCCGTCTACGACTTAGAGGCCGTGCGTCGCCGCGCCCTGCAACTGTCACGTCAGTATTTCAATGGCGTACAAGCGGGTCTCGCGCGCGTCAAAGGCTTGGCAGCTGCTGAAAAATCCAGTCTGTCGGCCTTGAAAGCCAATATGACCGGCTACAACATCGGCGTTCGTATTAACCTCGACGTTCTTGATGCCCAACAGCAGCTTTTTGTGACCAAACGAGACCTAGCCGTGGCCCGTTATTTAACGTTGGTAACGAGTTTACAGTTGCGGGCCAACAGTGGTGTGCTGTCTGAGGTGGACCTTTTAACCATCAACGGTCTGCTCAAGCCCCCTGGCTCACCTGGCACCGGGATCATGCATGATCTCAAATTGCCGCGCTGATTAAACCCCGAGGGAATCTGTTGATGAGGCGGCTGACTGGCCGCCTTTTATTTTGCGAACCAAGGCCGTTGTGGATCGTTCAAACCGAAACGGTATGGCCACCGCTTGTCCACCCCATGACTGGACCAAAATGGTTTCGGCCAGGGTACTCATGTCGTAGTCGCCACCTTTGACAATCAGGTCTGGGCGAAGCCGCTTGATCAGTTCGAACGGCGTATCCTCATCAAAACACGTGACGGCCGTCACACTAGACAATGCAGCCAACAAAGCCATACGGTCTGACATGTTGTTCAATGGACGATCGGGGCCTTTGCCCAAACGCTTGGCCGAGGCATCGGTGTTTACGGCCACGATTAATGAGCCGCCCAACTGTGAGGCTTCGTCAAGATAGGTGACATGACCGCGATGCAAAAGATCAAAGACACCGTTGGTAAAGACCACAGGCGCGACACACGCTGTGCTGTCACGCCACGCCAAGCATTGCTCAGGGGTCAGGATTTTGTTTTCAAAACCAACACTCACGTACCGTCGTCCTGACTGAAGTTAAACAGCCACTGCCACAGCGGGTGAGGCCAAGCTCTTGCGATAGCGGTTCAAATCTTGGACGGTCGCGAACGGCATTTCCATCAACACGGACATGTTGTGCAAGATTCGGCTGCTGACCTTTTCTTCCCAGACTTTGTCGAAATGGATTTGTTGGTCAAGCCAATACTCAAGCCAACCCGGTTCAGGCAGCTTTGACTGCACCGTGTCTTGCGGATACATGTCTTTGTTGACGTGAAGGTTGGTTGGGTGCAACGCCTGTGCGGTGCGCTTGGCTGAGGCCATCAATACACCAATCTTGGTAAAGGCTTGCTTGGCTTGCACGGCGATCTCTTGTCCACGATCTTTCAAGGCGCGGCGCATGTATCGCAGGTAAGCACCAGCGTGGCGGGCCTCATCGTGGGCAATAGTCTGATAGATGGTCTTGATCACGGGTTCGGTGTGCCACTGCTCAGCACAACGGTACCAGTGGTTGAGCCGGATTTCACCGCAAAAGTGAAGCATCAAAGTTTCCAGCGCTGGCGCTGGATCAAACTCAAAACGCACTTTATGCAACTCTTCTTCGGTGGGCATCAAGTCTGGACGGAATCGACGCAAATACTCAATCAGAACCAATGAATGCTTCTGCTCTTCAAAAAACCAAACCGACATAAAGGCGCTGAAATCGCTGTCGTCGCGGTTATCACGCAGAAACATTTCGGTTGCGGGCAACGCTGCCCACTCGGTGATCGCATTCATCTTGATGGTTTTTGCTTGCTCATCATTCAATAATGAGGCGTCAAACTTATCCCAAGGAATATCGGCTTCCATATTCCAACGCACTGCTTCAAGGGATTTAAACAATTCGGGGTATATCATTTTGTTATGGCCTTTTAAACGAGTGCTGTTATTAGTAACCGCCACAGCCTTCAGGAAAATGACAAAATCAAATTTGTTGTAATTATCTAACAATCCATCCTGCACCTTACCAGAGATGAAACAAAGCCACCCCTAAAGCCATTGCTCCCAGCACGATCACTGCGACCATTAGCCGGTTCGATAGTTGCCGCTCTCGGCGAAGGGCCTTTAACTCTGTTAAGACCGCTTCGCTGTGGTCTGGTTTGGTTAACGAGGCGTGTATCAAACGCGGAAACTCAGGCAGCAGCTGGGCCCACTGGCCCGCCTCCATGGTTAGCTTCTTACGAATGCCGCTCAGACCAACACGATCATGCATCCACCGCTCTAAATACGGCTTAGCGGTTTCCCATAAATCGAGCTTGGGATCAAGCTGTCGACCCAGCCCTTCAACATTCAAAAGTGTCTTTTGAAGCAAAACCAACTGTGGTTGAATTTCCACATGAAAGCGCCGAGATGTCTGAAATAAACGCAAGAGTACTTGGCCGAGCGAGATTTCTTCTAGCGGCCGATCAAAGTAAGGCTCGCAAACACCGCGTATCGCCCCCTCTAATTCTTCTTCGCGCGTATCAGCTGGTACCCAACCTGACTCAATATGCAAGCGAGCGACACGTCGATAATCGCGCTGAAAAAATGCGAGAAAGTTTTGTGCGAGATAGTTTTTATCAAACTCTGACAGCGAACCAACAATGCCAAAATCCAAAGCAATGTAGCGACCAAGCGTATTGGGGGCGTCAGACACGTAAATGTTGCCAGGATGCATATCCGCATGAAAGAAGCCATCGCTGAAGACTTGGGTAAAAAAGATTTCAACACCCACGCGCGACAGTTCTTTGAGATCAACACCAGCGGCTCGTAACCGCTCAATCTGCCCCACCGGAATGCCGTACATCCTTTCCATGGTGAACACATTGGTGGCGCAAAAGTCCCAATGCACTTCAGGCACCCACAACAGATCGCCGCGATCTGTTCCGGGTTCAAAGTTTCGGCGCAACTGACTGCAGTTAGACGCCTCACGTAACAAATCGAGCTCGTCGTGCAAATGTTTTTCAAACTCTGCCACCACTTCGCGTGGCTTTAGGCGCTTTCCGTCGGGTGACAAACGCTCAACCCAACGCGCCACCACAAGCATCAAAGCCAAATCATTGTCGATAACCTCGAGCATGCCTGGGCGAAGCACCTTCACGGCCACTTCACGACCATCGTGCAGCGTGGCGAAGTGGACCTGTGCAATTGAAGCAGAAGCCACGGGGTCAACTTCAAAGTGCGCAAAAAGCTCGGCTGGCGGTGCGCCAAGGGCAAGCTCAATAATCTTAGCGGCTTGCGCCGAAGGGAAAGGCGCCACACGATCTTGAAGCAGTGCCAACTCATCGGCCACGTCTGGCGGAATCAAATCGCGCCGAGTCGAAATCACTTGGCCGAATTTCACAAAAATAGGACCCAGTGATTCGAGCGCCAAACGCAGGCGTTCGCCACGTGGCATCTTGGGCGGTGAGCCCATACGCACAATGCGCAACAATCTTACCGCGACAGGATGATCAAAACCCGAAAGCACCAGTTCGTCTAACCGGAACTTCAAGGCAATCACCACTATTTTAAAAACGCGCAACACGCTCATGCTTTTTGACTCCAAGGCGTGCGATCAAGACGCTGTTGCAGCTGCTGCAAACGCTCTTCAAGCGAGGCGACTTTTGCAGACAGTGCCACTCGGTCTGCTTTGAAAGCATTAAAAGCGGCGGTGCCCGTAATTGTTTGGGTTTCGTGGGTCGCGTACTCTGCCACGTTCTCTGCCAAGCGCTGACTTGATCGCCAAACGGTAGACAGCACGCCTTGGACGGCACGCAGCACTTGCCGAGCAGCCACATCACCGATGCGCTGCGCCAAGAGATCTTCTAAGTCTGGCCGCCAATGCTTGGCCAACGTTGAAAGGGTTTGCGCCATCGCAACATCACCGCTGACGTGCAAAAGACCGGGTTGCTCAGGGAACGGTTGGCCAGGGCGCCAACCCAGTTTGATCAGGGTCGCTGTGTCTAGTGTCAAACAAACCTGTGACACGACACCAGCCTGGGCTGGGCTTAGCTTGCCATCACTTTCAATGGTCAGCTTGGCTTGAATTGGACGCGCTTGCATTTCAAACGTACAACCGGCATGCTGAGCCAGCAGTGCTCGAGCCTGGACATTTTGAGCCAACAAACGATTCAAAACCGCGCACAGCAAAGCTGGCGGTGAGGTGTCAACCTGACTGGGCAAGGTCAAAGAAGGAAAAGACGCGGTCGTCGTGATGGCAGGTGCCTCGAAAAAAAACTCTTTTAGAGTTTAACGGTTTCAGCTGCCACACCAACCCATTTGTCTAGGAATCGTTAGCCAAAAGCGAGTGGCTACTTTTAGAGGTGTTGATGATGACATCAGCCACCATCAACATAATGGACGCGTCGCGCTTAAGCGCGATTTCCTGGCAGCTGCTGAATGCCGGCCAACAACCAACCCTGGTTGTTGGGTTTGAAAAGATTCCACGCCTCTTCGAAACTAGCAGCCTCGGGCGCATCGTCTTCACGCAATAGACCAGAGAATCGAACGCTTGCCAAATGACCGTTGGTGAGCTTCTCGATACCGAGCATTTCAGCGTTCAACAAGACAATCTCTGTATTTGAGGTGTCAGTGCGCGCTTCAAGCTTGGGGGCGTATTGCGCGTAAAACTCATCGGTCAAACGCTCACGCATTTGCACGAAGTCACGCTCGTCCCATGCCTTTTGTACGGCCACGAACTGCTTCTTGGCTTCCTCAAGGAATGTTTGCTGATCAAAGTCAGCCGGGATGAACCAATCACCCACTTGCGGTGCCTGCTCAAAAGTTGGTGTGCTTGCCCCCATCAGACCCGACAAACCCGCATTTGGCTCGCGTCCTGGCGTGCTTCGGCGATAGCTGTTATTGGCACCTCGAGCTCCTGGCTCGGTTGCCGGCGCCATGCCACCACGAAGCGCGCGTGCAATAAAACCGATCGCCAAGTAGGCAAAACCGGCAATCAAAGCGATGACCACTAAGTCAGCCAATGCACCACCTAGGCCAAAGTGCGACAACAGCGCCACCAAGCCCAAGCCGGCAGCAATACCGGCCAAAGGACCAAGCCAACGCGCGCCACTAGCGGCCCCGCCGGCAGCCGCACCGGCAGCAGGTGCACGGGCAGCGGCTGCCGGCATGGTGGCTTGATTTTGCTTCATCACATTGGTCGATTGGCGACCGGTACTAAAGCCACCGCCAAAGCGCCGAGCTTCGGCATCGAAAGACACGGCGACCATGGCGAAAGTACTGCCCGCCAAGAGCACAATTGCCAGTATCTTTTTCAAAACGTTATTCATGATTGTTTGCCTCCAGAGCAACATCACTCAAATTGTAGTGATTGGTGAGGTTTTTTTTACCATAACCCCACAAACCTGAAAACGGGCTTTAGGCCAGTCGTACGCCCTCGTGCAGCGCCACCACGCCAGCGGTTAAATTGAAAAACTGTACACGCGCCAAACCAGCTTGCGTCATCATGTGCTTGAGGGTTTCTTGATCCGGGTGCATACGGATCGACTCAGCCAAATAACGGTAGCTGTCCTCATCATTGGCCACGGTTTTACCCAACCAAGGCAGGATGTTAAATGAGTACCAATCATAAACTGGTGCTAAGGGTTTACTGACCCTTGAAAACTCCAAAACGCAGAGCTTGCCACCCGGCTTAAGCACGCGAGTCATTTCTTTGAGTGCGACGTCTTTGTGGGTCATGTTACGCAGGCCAAAAGCCACCGTGACGCGATCAAAGTAACCGTCTGTAAAAGGCAGGGCCTCCGCATCACAAACAGCGCTAGACATAACCAAACCAGCGTCCAGCATCCTGTCACGCCCGACTTTTAGCATTGAATGGTTGATGTCAGTGAGCCACACCTCACCTGTGTCACCCACGGCGCGTGCCATGGATTTGGCCAAATCGCCAGTGCCACCCGCAATGTCCAGCACGCGCATGCCGCGCCGAGCACCGACGCGGGCAAGCGCGAAGGTCTTCCAAAGCCGGTGCATGCCGCCTGACATGAGGTCGTTCATGAGATCGTAGCGCGTGGCCACTGAGTCAAACACATCGGCCACTTTCCTGGCCTTGTCTGCTTCAGCGACGGTTTGAAACCCAAAGTCTGTTTTTTTGTCTGTCATGTCATGCCTGTTGCGTAAGGTTGCAACCAATGCGCTATGGTAGCTTAAGCAAAACGGCTTTTAAGCAAAACCTGTCATCCTGTCATAGACCTGAAATATTCCGGACATAAGATGACAACAACCAAACTGTCAATCGAGGCGAGCAATCTGCTCAATATCCATGTCTAGCACCATTCTTGTCATTGAAGACGAACCCGCCATCCAAGAACTCATCGCCGTGAATTTGTCGTTCGCTGGCCACAAGGTCTTACGCGCCTACGATGCCGAGCAAGCTGACACGCTGATCCGTGCTGAGTTGCCTGATCTGATTTTGCTGGATTGGATGTTACCCGGCATTTCGGGCTTGGCGTTTGCGCGAAGGTTGCGCAACGAAGAGCGCACCCGTCAAGTGCCAGTGATCATGCTCACGGCCAAAGGCGCCGAGCAAGACAAACTAGACGGCTTAGAAGCAGGCGCTGACGACTACATCACCAAGCCTTTTTCACCCAAAGAACTGATGGCACGCATCAAAGCGGTATTGCGCCGCCGGGCGCCGCAATTAACAGACGATTTGACTGAAGTGGCTGGCCTGGCCCTTGATCCCTCTTCGCATCGCCTAACCGGTAACGGTCAATCCTTAAACATTGGACCGACCGAATTTCGTTTACTGCACTTTTTCATGACACATGCTGAGCGTGTTTTTTCTCGATCACAGCTGCTTGATCAAGTCTGGGGCGATCACGTTTTTGTGGAAGAAAGAACCGTCGACGTTCATATTCGACGCTTACGAAAAGCACTTGAGCCATCGGGTCACGACAAACACATTGAAACCGTTCGCGGCAGCGGCTACCGCTTCACCAACCAAGTTCAATAAGGCACTTTGGTGCCCGCAGATCCCGCCTCGTGCGAAAATGAGCCCATGCAATGGCATCGGACTCCCCTCATCTATTCGGCTTGCGTCATCGGCGCGGCCAGCGTTCAACTCGTTTGGCACAATCCCATCGGGTGGATCGTCTTGGCCATTGGCGCAGGCGTTTACTTGACCCATCGGCGCTATCAAGCCGCCAAGGTCGCTAACTGGGCTAAGTCGCCAAGCCTCAACAAACTGCCCACCAACGTGGGGCCATGGTCAGACGTGGTCAAACAACTCAACCGCTACATCCAATTGCAGCGCGAATTACTGTCGGAGTCTCAAGAAACCACCGGCGCCATCATGGCAGCAGCCCAGGCACTGCCTGTCGGGGTGATTGCCATGGATGGCAATTTGGAGATCTCGTGGTTTAACCGGGCAGCGCAACAGCAACTCGAGCTTGAGGAGTCCACAGACATTGGCAGAAACCTGCTACACCTGATTCGCCAACCCGAGTTTGTGAAATACGCTCGCCAGCGCAGCTGGCCCGAGCCACTGATTCAAAAAAGCACCCAGGGCACTCAAGAGAAGTTGTTGATGTTGCAGTTCGTCAGTTATGCCCGCAGTCAGCGGCTCCTTATCATGCGTGACTTGACGCAAATTGATCGGCTAGAGACCACGCGGCGTGACTTTGTGGCCAACGTGTCGCACGAGCTGCGAACGCCGCTGACGGTTTTGTCCGGATTTTTAGAGACCATGCGCGAGTCACCCCCAGGCAGCTTTAGCGACGAACAACGCACTCAGTTTCTCGACCTGATGCAAGAGCAGGCTTACCGCATGCAATCGATTGTGGCTGATCTGCTCACACTTTCTGAACTTGAAAACAGCCCAAGCGCTGATCAAGTGCCCATTGATGTGCCAAGCTTGCTCGAATCTGCGCGACAACAAGCGCAAGCCTTGTCGGGTGGGCGCCACACGTTCACCTGGGCAATTGACCCTGATTTGCCTCTTTTGGGGTCTAACTCTGAGTTGGCCTCGGCTTTCTCCAATCTACTGACAAATGCGGTGCGCTATACCCCTGATAACGGGGAAATACGTGTCTTTTGGGGACATGATTCCGAAGGCAAACGGCGCTATAGTGTGACTGACACCGGTATTGGGATCGCCGCCGAACACATTCCTCGCTTAAGTGAACGATTCTATCGGGTTGATCGCGGCCGCTCGCGCGCGGCCGGTGGCACTGGACTTGGTCTGGCCATCACCAAGCACATCGCCATACGCCATGACGCGCAATTGCTGATCGAGAGCCGGCTTGGGCAAGGCAGTACCTTCTCTTTGGTGTTCGAACCTGAGGCGAACGGCACGGCAACCTGATATGCTTTCTTCCTTTCGATTTAAATTGCTTGCCGTCGGAGTTTGCAGACCATGTCAAATGACACCATGCCCCCATTTCACTTAGCTTTTCCTGTTCGTGACCTCGCTGAGGCCCGGGCTTTTTATGGCGAACTTCTCGAATGCCCAGAAGGTCGCAGCTCGGAAGAGTGGATCGATTTCAATTTTTTCGGTCATCAAATCGTGGCACACCTCTCGCCCGACGAGTGTCGCGAGACCGCCACAAGCGGTGTCGACAACCACCAAGTACCCGTGCGTCATTTTGGAGCGGTGTTATCAATCCCTTCTTGGCAAACATTGGCTGACAGACTAAAAGCGGCCGGCACCAAGTTCATCATTGAGCCTTACGTGCGTTTCAAAGACCAGCCCGGCGAGCAAGCCACGATGTTTTTCACAGACCCATCGGGCAATGCGATTGAAATCAAAGCATTTAAAGACATGCAGTCCTTATTCGCCAAATAAAGTGGGGCTTCTTTAGGATGGCCAGTCATTGGATTCGCACGATACGGCCCGAGGGCGATCGTTGTCTGATCGTCGAGCTGGGCGACCAGATCGACGAAACCATTGGGCGTCGCGCCAGGCAACTGGCTCAGGCGATCGAAGCAGCCCGTTGGCCTGAAGTCATCGAGGTGATTGCGGCATTCGGTACGGTGGCGATATTCGTGACACCCATCGATAACCCATCGGGTGAGGCTTTGGCTGACCGGATTGAAGCCCTCACGCAAACGTTGCCTGAAGTGACCAACCTGCCAGGACGCCAAGTCACGTTGCCTGTTTGCTACGACGCACGGTTTGGCTTGGACCTTGAAAAAGTGGCCGCCAATGCTGGTTTGAGTGTGCCTGCCTTGATTGCGGCCCACCAAGCATCCGTCTGTCAGGTGTTTGCCTTGGGCTTCTCGCCGGGCCTGCCTTACTTGGGCGTGTTTGATGAACGTTTTGATATCCCGCGCCTTAAAAACCCACGCATGAAAGTCAGTGCTGGCTCTGTGGGCATTGCCAACCGCCAAGCGGTGGTTTACCCCCGCACGTTACCCGGCGGCTGGAATTTGATCGGGGCCACACCAGTGCGGCTGTTTGACCCCACGGCCGAAGAACCCAGCTTTTTAAAACCTGGTGATGAGGTCACGTTCAAAGCCATCTCTGTCGAAGAGTTTGAAGCCCTTCAATCGCAAGTGCAACCAACATGAGTTTTAAGGTCACCAAGCCCGGCATTTTATCGACCTTCCAAGATGGTGGTCGCTGGGGGTATCAATCGCTTGGCGTATCCGTGTGTGGCGCCATGGACTTGGTGTCGCATCACTTGGCCAACTTGATCGTGGGTAACAGCACCGACATGGCCACACTTGAAATCACCTTGATGGGCCCAACATTGGTCTTTGATCAAGCGTGCTGCGTGTGTCTGACCGGTGCTGACATGCAGACCAAACTCAATGGTAAACCGGTGGCACGCTTCAGGCCCATTGTGATCAAGGCCGGCGAGACGCTCACCATGCCACTGGCCAAAGAAGGCACACGCGCTTATCTTGCTGTACACGGTGGTTTTGCGTTGCCCCTGGTAATGGGCAGCCAAAGCACTTACTTGCGCTCGGGCTTTGGCGGCTGGGATGGGCGCGCATTGCAAACTGGTGACGAAGTCGGTTTCAACAGCACGCTGTATGACGCGCCAGAAAAGCTCAACAAACTCTCCAATGCACTCTGGGACACTCGCATCTATTTACCAAGTAGCTTGGGGGCATGGTCCTTACGCAAGTCCACCGTGCGTTGGATCAAAAGCACGACCTGGCCAGAGTTCACGCGCGAAAGCCAACAATCGGTCTTACAGACCGCATGGCGGGTGGCCAACGATGCCGACCGCATGGGGTTTCGCTTAGACGGGCCGAAGCTGGCCTTACGTGTGGCGCGCGAAATGCTGTCAGAGCCAACAACTTTCGGTACCATACAAGTACCCGCGTCAGGCCAACCCATCGTGTTGATGGCTGATCGACAGACTGCGGGTGGTTACGCCAAGTTGGGGTGCGTGGCAAGCGTGGATCTACCCATCTTGGCGCAGAAAAAACCGGGCGACGAGATTCGCTTTTTACCCATTGATGTTGAGCAGGCACAAGCCCTTGATGCTGCTCGGCAGATTGCCTTTGAAGAGCTGGCCGTGCAGTTGGCCAGCATGCATCAACTCATTCGAGACACGGTGAGCTCGACCAATCGTAAGGGAGGTACCAAGACATGACTTTAAGCCTAGACATGAACTGTGACATGGGTGAGAGCTTCGGTGCTTGGCATATGGGCCAAGACGAGCACGTGATGCCCTTTATTTCATCGGCCAACATCGCCTGTGGTTATCACGGTGGTGACGCGAGCACCATGCGTAAAACCGTGGCCTGTGCACTGGCTCACCATGTTTCACTCGGCGCGCACCCGGGTCTGCCAGATTTACAGGGGTTTGGTCGTCGTTTCATGCAGATCACGGAACAAGAGGCCTACGACTTTGTGGTCGCGCAAGTGGGCGCTTTGGCCGGTGTCGCGGCCTCCCAGGGTGCCAAACTCAATCACGTCAAAGCTCACGGCATGCTCTACAACATGTCGGTAAAAGACCGAGCGCTGGCACGAGGGCTTGCACGAGCCGTCGCCGACGTTGATAAGACATTGGTTTTTTTTGGGCTTGCTGGCAGTCACATGCTCGAAGAAGCGCAAGAAGCTGGTTTGACGGTTGCCGGCGAAGTCTTTGCGGATCGCACTTACCAAGCCGACGGTTCGTTAACCCCTCGCAATCAGCCTGGTGCGCTCATCACCGATGTCGAGGTGTCAATTAAACAGGTTTTACGCATGGTCCATGACGGTGTGGTGATTGCGCAAGACGGCAGCGTGGTCAAGGTTCAAGCCGACACACTTTGCATTCATGGCGATAAGCCTGAGGCAGTGACTTTTGCACAAGCCATCAGCAAGGCCTTGGCCGCTGACGGCATTGCGCTCAAAGCCTGCGGGCACCGCGCATAAACCTGATCAAGTCCAACACCGATTGAATCACCAACATCCAAACCCAAAAGGGTTTTGGATGTTGGTTGCCTGTTGTTATCTTTAAACCAGCACCCGCTCAATACCGCCTTGATTGGCTTGATTGACATAATCTTCGAGCCACGTCGGTCCAAGAATATGCTTGGCCATCTCAACCACGATGTAGTCAGCCTGCGCGCTGGTGTCAGCTTCAAAACGTGACAGGCCTTGTAAGCATGATGGACAAGACGTCAAGACCTTGACCTCACCTTTGAAGCCGTCCTCAGTGATTGTGGCCAAGTTTTTGTCGAGTTCTTCTTGTTTGCGGAATCGAATTTGGGTCGATATATCAGGCCGCGTCACAGCCAAGGTACCCGACTCACCGCAACAACGATCGGTTTTGATGGCGCTCTCACCCACGAGCGCACGCACCGTTTTCATAGGGTCTTGCAGTTTCATCGGTGTGTGACAGGGGTCGTGATACATGTATCGCACGCCATCCACACCCTCAAGTTTGACGTTCTTCTCGAGCAAATACTCGTGGATATCAATCAAGCGGCACCCCGGGAAAATCTTCTCGAACTCGTATCCTGCCAGTTGGTCATAGCAAGTACCGCAGCTGACCACGACCGTTTTGATGTCAAGGTAATTCAGTGTGTTGGCCACTCGGTGAAACAGCACACGGTTGTCGGTGATGATTTGATCGGCTTTGTCTTTCATACCGTTGCCGCGCTGTGGATAGCCGCAACAGAGATAACCCGGGGGCAATACCGTTTGAACACCAACGTGCCACAACATGGCTTGGGTGGCGAGTCCGACTTGCGAAAACAATCGCTCTGAGCCACACCCTGGAAAATAGAAAACCGCTTCTGTCTCCATATCCGTTTTCTGAGGATCGCGAATAATTGGCACGTAGTTGGCGTCTTCGATATCCAAAAGTTTTCGGGCGGTTTTTTTTGGTAGACCGCCTGGCATTTTTTTGTTCACAAAATGCACCACTTGTTCACGCAGTGGCGCCTTACCGACAGAAGAAGGTGGCTGCTCTGTTTGTCGGCGGGCGAACTTTGAGAGCACGTCATTGGCCAAGCGCTGCGCTTTATAACCAATACCCACCATGGCTTGGCGGGCAAGGTTAATAGTGGCAGGGTCTTTGGCATTCAAAAAGAACATGGCCGCGCTCGTGCCGGGGTTAAACGACTTACGACCCATGCGGCGTAAAACCGCGCGCATGTTCATCGAGACTTCCCCAAAATCAATATCCACCGGACAAGGGTTGAAGCATTTGTGGCAGACCGTACAGTGATCGGCCACATCCTCGAACTCTTCCCAATGCTTCAAACTGATACCGCGACGGGTTTGTTCTTCGTATAAAAACGCTTCGATCAGTAGCGAAGTCGCAAGGATTTTGTCACGTGGCGAGTAAAGCAAATTGGCGCGTGGCACATGTGTGGCACAGACGGGCTTGCACTTGCCACAGCGCAAACAGTCTTTGATGGATGCGTTGATGGCGCCGAGCTCGCTTTGCTGCATGATGAGTGATTCGTGACCCATCAACCCAAAGCTAGGTGTCCACGCGTTACGCAAGTCAGCGCCCGGCATGAGTTTGCCGGCATTAAAGTGGTTGTTGGGATCGATCTGACGCTTATAGTTTTGAAATGGCGCCAACTCTTCTTCAGTCAAAAATTCGTACTTGGTCAGGCCAATACCATGTTCACCCGAAATCACACCATCCAAATCGCGCGCGATTTGCATGATGCGCGCCACCGTCTCGTTGGCTTCATTCAACATCCCGTAGTCATCCGAATTGACCGGAATGTTGGTGTGCACATTGCCATCACCCGCGTGCATGTGCAAGGCCACAAAGACTCGACTCCTTAACACGCGAGCGTGTACGGCCAGCAGTTCAGCCAACACAGGGGCCAATGAGGCACCAACAAACGTGTCTTCAAGGTGCTTGAGCACCTCTGCTTTCCATGAAATACGCAAGGTACGGTCTTGCACCAAATCAAACAAAGTCGCGTTGGGTTGCTCAGCCAAACGGGCAAGGACAGCGGGCAACAGATGATCCAAGCCCTGCGCCACTAGCGCCAGTTCAACTGTGGCCAAGGGCTCATCAAGATGGGTCAAAACCCAGTGCCAGCGATGCCGAACCGAGTCGATCAAAACATTGGCCTGCGAACACCGATCGGTCAGCCAATCTTCTCGGCTCATGCTCTCGCCATCGCCTGAATCGAGTTTGGCCACTGTCAGCGGCTCGGCCAAGCGTGCTTGCAAGGCGTCTAGCAAGCGCAATTTGTTGCGCGTTGACAGTTCGATGTTGATGCGTTCGATCTCGTCAGTGTACTCACCCATGCGATCCAGTGGAATCACCACGTCTTCGTTAATTTTGAAGGCGTTGGTGTGGCGCGCAATCGCCGCCGTTCGGGCTCGGTCAAGCCAAAAGGTTTTACGGGCTTGCGCACTCACGGCCACAAAGCCTTCGCCGTGGCGGGTGTTGGCCATGCGCACCACTTCGCTACAGGCAGCCGCCACCGCGTTGTCATCGTCGCCCACCACGTCGCCAATCAGCACCATCTTCGGGAAACCACCGCGCTTACTTTTGGTGGCGTAGCCCACGGCTCTAAGGTAGCGTTCATCAAGGTGCTCAAGACCCGCCAAGATCGCACCATTGGCACGACCCGTCGCATCGAGGTAGTTCTTGATTTCAACAATCGATGGGATGGCATCGCGTGCTTGTCCAAAAAATTCTAAGCAGACCGTGCGCGTGTGGCTGGGCATGCGATGCAAGATCCAGGTTGCGGCCACGATCAAGCCATCACACCCTTCTTTTTGCACGCCAGGCAAACCCGACAAGAATTTGTCAGTCACGTCCTTACCCAAACCCACCTTACGAAATTGTTGGCCTTTGATCGACAGCACTTCGGTTTTCAGGGGTTTGGTGCCCGGTGCGTAGCGACCGTCAGACCAAAGGAGCTCGAACTGCGCCAAGGCTGCGTCGTGGATTTTGCCGCGGTTGTGCTCTAAGCGCGTGATGTCAAGCCAGTTGCCCTGCGGGTCAACCATGCGCCACCAGGCCAAATTGTCCAATGCCGTGCCCCACAGCACGGCTTTCTTGCCACCTGCGTTCATGGCCACGTTACCGCCCACGCAAGACGCATCGGCCGAGGTTGGATCAACCGCAAAGACAAATCCCGCCCCTTCGGCAGCCTCAGCCACGCGACGCGTAACGACACCAGCGCCACAACGAATCGTGGCCACTGGCTCAGCCACCCCTGGAAGTGTGCTCATCTGAACGACACCCAAGGTATCGAGCTTTTCTGTGTTGATCACCACCGAGCGCCAGGTCAAAGGCAAAGCGCCACCGGTGTAACCCGTGCCACCGCCACGCGGGACGATGGTCAAGCCCAACGCAATGCAACCGCGCACCAAGCTGGCCATTTCAATTTCAGTGTCAGGGGTGAGCACCACAAATGGATACTCCACGCGCCAGTCGGTGGCATCGGTCACGTGTGAGACGCGCGACAGACCATCAAACTTGACGTTGTCTTTTTTGGTGAGTTTGCCCAAAACTTTCAATACTTGCCGGCGAAGCTCAGCCGTTTGTTCAAACGTCGCCTCAAAGGTGCTGACCGCTTGGCTCGCCTGGGCCAATAAGCCCGCGACCTTCTCATCACGCGATAGATTGTCTGAGGCGCGCCGTTGATCGATTTCGTTTAAGCGATGACGCAGGGCTTGAATCAGCAACTTGCGCCGTTTGGGGTTATCAAGCAAGTCGTCTTGTAGGTAAGGATTGCGTTGAACCACCCAAATGTCGCCCAAAACTTCGTAAAGCATGCGCGCTGAACGGCCCGTTTGACGTTCTGCACGCAGTTCGCTTAACCAATGCCAGGCCTGCTCACCGAGCAGGCGCATCACCACTTCTTTATCAGAAAACGAGGTGTAGTTATACGGGATTTCGCGCAGCCGTTGTTCGGCTTGAGCCGGGGCATGCGTGGCGAGAAGGTGACTGGCAATGGGGGCATTCATGGGTGGGTCGGTTCTCTGGTGGTGGGCCCTTAAAGCGATATTTTAAGGTAAAGACGTCTTAACCCGGTTAAAAATCACGTTTAAACCCGCATCAGACAGCCGACACGACAACAGCCAAGGGCTGCTCTAAAAAGCCAGCACTGCCCAGACCAAGAAGGCATAACGCGCGCACTTGCCGATTGCCATCCAAAACAAGCACCAGCCAAATGACAAGCGCAAGCCGCCGGCTACCAAGCAAAGTGGATCACCCACCACCGGTAGCCACGACATGATGAGCGCGCCAGGGCCCCAGCGATCAAGCCACGCGCGGGCGTGTTTTAAGCTGCGTTTTTGTTGTTGTTCTGTTGGTTTTTGTGGTTTTGGCGGTTGTTCGGGGTGTTTGCCCAACTGACTCGAGCGATACCGCTGCCAAATGTTGATCGCCCCCCGGCCCATGCCGTAAGTAATGGCCCCACCAATGGTGTTGCCAGTCCCCGCGGCAATCACCACCCATACACGGTCCATCGCTGTGAACGGCCCTTGGGTGAGGAGGTAGGTCACGACCACTGGTTCGGAGCCAAACGGCAAAAGCGTGGCGGCCAATAAACCAGCCGCAAACATTGTGAGTAAGCTCGTGATCATGTGAGGTGACGTGACCGCGGGCTTGGAGAGACCTTGGCACCGAGTCCATGGGATAATTCAATTTTCAAGTTCATGCTGGTTTTATGTCAACGGATTATCTAAAACGCATTCTGACGTCTAAAGTCTACGATGTGGCGCTTGAAACACCGCTTGAAGTTGCCCCGAACTTATCGGCGCGGCTGGTCAACACCGTTTGGCTTAAACGCGAAGACACGCAACCGGTCTTTAGCTTCAAACTGCGTGGTGCTTACAACAAGATGGCTCATCTTAGCGCGAGTGCGCTGGCACGCGGCGTGATCGCCTCGTCGGCCGGCAATCACGCTCAAGGCGTGGCACTATCAGCTCGCAAGCTGGGCTGCCGGGCCGTGATTGTGATGCCCACCACCACCCCACCCGTTAAGATCGACGCGGTGCGTCGTCTTGGCGCCGAGGTGGTGTTGCACGGTGACAGCTATTCTGATGCTTTTGACAAGGCCACTGAAATACAAGCCGTTGAGCAATTGACCTTTGTGCACCCCTTTGACGACCCAGATGTGATTGCGGGTCAAGGCACGGTCGCGATGGAAATTTTGCGGCAACACCCCGGCCCGATTGACGCGATCTTTGTGGCGATCGGCGGTGGTGGCTTAATCAGCGGTGTGGCCGCCTACGTCAAAGCGTTAAGACCTGAGATAAAAATTATTGGGGTCCAAACCGAAGACTCTGATGCCATGGTGCGCAGTGTCAAAGCGGGTAAACGGATTCGTTTGTCTGAAGTGGGCTTGTTTTCTGATGGCACAGCCGTTAAGCAAGTCGGGGTTGAAACGTTTCGTTTGACGCGACAGTACGTCGATGACTTTGTGGTGGTCGATACTGACGCCATTTGTGCGGCGATCAAAGATGTGTTCCAAGACACGCGCAGCGTCCTTGAGCCAGCGGGTGCCTTGGCCGTGGCTGGTGCCAAACAATACGCGCAAACGCATCGCTGGAAAGACAAAACGCTGGTAGCCATCGCTTGCGGGGCCAACATGAACTTTGATCGGCTGCGATTTGTCGCTGAGCGCGCCGATGTCGGTGAGGCCCGCGAGGCTTTATTTGCCGTCACATTGCCCGAAGAACGCGGCAGCTTTAAGCAGTTGTGCGAATTGGTAGGCCCGCGCAATGTGACTGAATTCAATTATCGAATTTCTGACGCCAAAAAAGCACACGTGTTTGTGGGTATTCAAGTCAACCAAGCACAAGAATCCATCCGATTGGCCAAAGAGTTCCGTCAACATGGGTTTGCCACGGTCGATTTAACGCACGATGAAATGGCCAAAACGCACCTGCGCCACATGGTCGGTGGGCGTTCGCCATTGGCCGATAACGAGGTGCTGTACCGCTTCGAGTTTCCAGAGCGGCCTGGGGCACTGATGCGGTTCTTAAACAACATGCGCCCCGAGTGGAACATCAGCCTGTTTCACTATCGCAATCAAGGTGCAGACTACGGTCAGATTTTGGTGGGCATTCAAATCCCAGCCGGCCAAAAGGGTAGCTTCAAGTCGTTTTTAAGCGATGTTGGCTACCCTTCGTGGAACGAAACCGACAATCCAGCCTATCGTTTGTTTCTTTAAACCTGCGCCTCTCAGTCTGCCGCGGTGACCTTCACGGCCGCGGCGACGGCTCGGGCACGCTCGCGCGCCACTTCGACCGTATCGGCAGCGGCCAAGCCAACGCCTAAACGGCGTTTGACAAATGACTCGGGTTTGCCAAAAAGACGCAAATCCGTGCCGGGTGCGGCCAATGCATTTGCCAACCCCTCAAACATCACGGCTTTGGCATCCACACCACCGTAAATGACGCGACTCGCGCCCGGTGAGCGTAATTGGACCGACACCGGAAGGCCTAAAAGAGCACGCGCATGCAACTCGAATTCGCTTTGAGTTTGTGTCACTAGTGTCACCAAGCCCGTGTCGTGTGGTCTCGGGCTGACCTCAGAAAACCAAACCTGATTGCCTTTGACAAACAACTCCACCCCAAAGAGGCCCAAGCCACCGAGGGCCTCAGTGACGGTTTGGGCCATTTCACAGGCGCGCACGAGCGTGTCTGGCGGCATGGCTTGAGGCTGCCAGCTCTCAACATAGTCACCATTGACCTGCTGATGACCAATCGGCGGACAAAAATGCGTCTCAATGCTGCCATCCACGCCACGGGATCGCACGGTGAGTAACGTGATCTCGTAGTCAAAGGTGACCCAACCCTCAACAATGACTCGCACCCCTTCGACACGGCCAGCAGTCATGGCCAAGTTCCAGGCCGCAGGCAAATCGCCTGCGTCGCGTACCACGCTTTGGCCCTTACCCGATGAGGACATAATCGGCTTGATCACGCATGGAAACCCAACCGCGTGAGCGGCTTCGGTTAATTGCGTCAAGTTGTCCGCGAAGCGGTACGGTGACGTTGGCAAACCCAACGTTTGGGCCGCCAATTCACGAATACCCTCGCGATTCATGGTCAGTTGGGCGGCGCGCGCCGTTGGCACCACTTGCAAGGGTTGCCCCTGTTGCAGGCGGCCTTCGATCTCGACCAATAAGTCAGTGGCGATGGCTTCAATTTCTGGCACGATCACGTGCGGTTGATAGCGATCAATCACCGCCGCAAGCGCTTGCCTGTCGGTCATGTCGATCACTTCGGCGTGGTGCGCCACTTGGTGCGCTGGGGCATTGGGGTAGCGATCAACGGCCACCACTTCAACGCCGAGCCGTTGCAGGGCAATCACCACTTCTTTGCCCAGTTCACCCGAACCCAGCAACATGACCCGTTTGGCCGCTGGTGTTAAAGGGGTGCCCCACTGGGGTGCGGCGAGTGTTTGGGCGTCAGGTTTGGGTTGGGCCATGCCAGCTCCGGCAAAAGTCGTTGAGATGGCTCTGTTTTTAGCACAATGGCAATCCCCACCACCCACATCCAATCTTGTTCATGGCGAAGTGACTAGGCTAAAATCAAAGCATGACAGCCACACATAACTCCGACGCCGCTATTTTGCTGGCTGGCCAGCAGACCCTCGCCCTTGAGGCGCAAGCCTTGAAGTTGCTTGGCGAAAAACTCGACGGCGCGTTCGTGAGTGCTGTTCGTGTCATTTTGGCTTGCCACGGGCGAGTGGTGGTTTGTGGCTTGGGCAAGACCGGTCACGTGGCCCGCAAACTCGCGGCCACGCTGGCCTCTACTGGCACACCAGCTTTGTTCATGCACGCAGCCGAAGCGCTGCATGGAGACTTGGGCATGCTGACGGCCAATGACGTGTTGGTGGCGCTTTCGCACTCGGGCAGCGGGCATGAGATGCTCATGATCCTGCCAAGCGCTCAGCGCTTGAAGGTACCTGTGATTGCCATGACTGGGCACCCAGACTCTGAGCTGGCAAAACTCGCTGACATTCACTTGCACGTTCGCGTCGAACAAGAGGCCTGCCCAATGAACTTGGCGCCCACCACCAGCACCACCGCGGCGTTGGCCTTGGGTGATGCGCTAGCGGTGGCCACTTTGCAGGCTCGTGGTTTTAATCAGGAAGATTTTGCGCGTGCCCATCCTGGCGGCGCCTTGGGTCGGCGGTTGATTACCCGAGTGCGTGATGTCATGCGCCAAGGCACAGCGCTACCCAAAGTGACCGAAGACGCTTCAGTGGCTCAAGCGCTGATGGAGATTTCTAAAAAAGGCATGGGCATGACTGCGGTTGTCGATCACAACGGGCGTGCCGTGGGCATCTTCACCGACGGCGACTTAAGACGCCTGATCGAGGCCCAAGGCGATATTCGCCAAGTGCCCATCAAATCTGGCATGTCTGCTTCGCCACGACACATTTCTCCCGATGTCCTAGCCGTTCAGGCCGCGAGCATCATGGACGATCGGCGCATCAGCCAGTTGCTGGTGGCTGATGAGGCGGGCCTATTGGTGGGCGCGCTACACATGCACGACCTGATGACGGCCAAAGTGATATGAAAGCGCTTTTTACCCACCCCGCAGAAGCCTTGGTGTTGGCGCGAATTCCCGCCGATGTGGTGGCACGTGCGCGGAAAGTTCGACTCATGGTGTTTGATGTTGATGGCGTTTTAACGGACGGCAGTCTTTGGTACGGTGACCAAGGTGAATCGCTGAAACGGTTTCACGTGCTTGATGGCCATGGCCTAAAAATGCTCACCGCTAGCGGCATCATCGTGGCCTTAATGACCGCCCGTGACAGTGTCATACTGGCGCGCCGTGGCGCTGAGCTAGGCCTCTCACATGTCTATCAAGGTGTGCGCGATAAAGCCGCCGCTCTGACAAAACTTGCGTTAGATGAGGCCGTGGCACCGGACGCTGTGGGCTACATGGGTGACGATTTGATTGATCTCGCGGCCATGCAGCGCGCAGGTTTGGCCGTATCAGTACCTAGCGCCCCAGCCTATGTGGCACAAGGTGCCCATTGGGTCACCACAGCGCAGGGTGGCCAAGGTGCGGTGCGCGAATGTTGCGATATTGTGCTTGCCGCTCAAGGCAAGCTCGGCTCTTTTCTTCAGCCCGGGGTTGGTTTGCCCGGCGCTATTCAGTGAGGCGCGTTCGATGAAAGATCGCTTCCCCACCATCATGTCCGTGGTTATTTTGGTGGCTCTGGTGATTGGCACCTGGGTTGCCGCAGAACACACCAAAAAGGCTGTGGTGATCGAAGCCGACGCCAAGAAAACACACGAACCTGACAGCTGGTCAAGAAACTTTACCGTGGTGCGAACCAATGCGATTGGCTTACCGATTAGTCGCTTGGTGGGCCAATACATGGAACACTTTCCTGACGACGGTTCGTATGACATCACCAACCCTGTCGCCACCAATGTCCCAAAAGAAGGCCGTGTGACGCAAGGCACCGCGAACACGGCGACTGTTTTGGATGAGGGCAATCGCATCGTGCTCAAAGGTGACGCCTACGTGTTTCGTCTGCCACAAAAAGACGATACTGACCCGATTAATCTGAGCAGTGAAGAAATGACCATGCTTGTCAATGAGGATGTTGCTTTCACTGATCTACCCGCAGTGGCACGAGATGGCCGCACGCGGCTATCGGGCATTGGTATGCACTACGACAATAAAACAGGCGAACTACGCGTCAAACAGTCCACCGACGTTGAGATCAGCCCCAAACAACCGGAGAACCCGACCCCATGAGGTCCATTTCAACTGCGCTTTTGACGCTACTCACCCCTTTCGTCGGGATGTCCTTGGCTGTTGCCCAAATCAACATCCTGTCAACGCAAACTAGCAACAGCGCTGAACCAGAACCTGCGACTCAAATTTTATCGGATACGCTGGTCTACGATGACGCCAAAAAAACCAGCCGTTTTACCGGTAGTGTGGTCATGACGCGAGGGCTTTTAACGCTAAGTGCTGATGCACTGGACTTACGCGAAGACAACGACGGTTTTCAGTTTGGCATTGCCACCATGGATGAGGGCAAACGCGTCAACATTCGACAAGAGCAGCCTAAAGAATACAAATTACTAGAGGGCATCGGTGAGCGGGCTGAATACGACGGCAAAGCTGAGACTTTTGACTTGATTGGCAAGGCGCGCGTGACCCGTTACATATGTGGCAACCCATTTGACACCATCAGCGGCGAGCGGGTTCGCTACAACCAAAAAACTGACACCTACCGGGCCTTTGGCGGCACCAACTCAGACACGGCCGACGGTCGGGTTCGCTCAGTGGCACAGCCTCGCGCCAAGGTAGATGCGGCGATCGAAGCCTGTCGCGTTCTACACGCCCAAGGCCAGTTGCCAGCTGGGGTACCTGCACCGGAGAAGCCCTAATGATCGAGGTCACAGCAACCCCCGGCCCTACCCACAGCACAGGCCGGCTTGACGTGGTGGGTTTGCGTAAGTCTTACGGTGGTCGCATGGTTGTGCAAGACGTGTCGCTTAACGTCCATAGCGGCGAAGTGGTGGGTTTGCTCGGCCCTAACGGTGCCGGCAAGACCACAAGCTTTTACATGATTGTGGGTCTGGTGCAAGCCGAAGCTGGGCGCATTGAAATCGATGGCGTGGCGATCACCAGCCTACCGATTCACAAGCGCGCGCGTCGCGGCCTTTCATACTTGCCACAGGATGCTTCAGTCTTTAGACGCCTAAATGTTGAGCAAAATATTCGCGCGGTACTGGAACTCCAAATCGATGCCACAGGCAGTGCCATCGGAAAGGCAGCAATCAACACACGACTTGAAATGCTGCTCGATGAATTGCAAATCAGTCACCTTAGAAAAAACAGTGCCCTGTCCTTGTCCGGCGGTGAGCGCCGGCGCGTTGAAATCGCACGGGCATTGGCCACGAGCCCACGTTTTATTTTGTTGGATGAACCATTTGCAGGCGTTGATCCGATTGCTGTGATCGAGATTCAACGCATCGTTCGGTTTCTAAAAAGCCGTGGCATTGGGGTCTTGATCACCGACCACAACGTGCGTGAGACATTGGGTATTTGTGATCGGGCCTACATCATCAGCGATGGGGCAGTCCTCACCAGCGGCGTCCCAGATCAGATCATCGATGACCCAGCGGTCAGACGGGTCTACCTGGGTGAACATTTCAGAATGTAACTATTTGGTTGCTGGCTTGATTTCCTGAAGCAACTCGATACACTGAAATATCAATGCAACATCAAGCATTGTGTTCATGAAACGCTTGCTCGAAAGGAGATCGATATGAATGTGCAAATCACTGGTCATCACTTGGAAGTTACCCCAGCTATTCGTGAGTACATCAACACCAAGTTTGAGCGCGTCAGTCGACATTTTGATCATGTGATCGACACCAAAGTCTTTCTTTCTCTAGAGCCATTGAAGCACCGCGCTGAGGTCACCCTGCACCTGCGTGGTAAGGATATTCATTGCGAAGCCGCAGAAGAAAATTTGTACGCTGCGATCGATTTATTGACCGATAAAGTCGACCGTAAAGTGGTCGACCACAAGAAAAAAAGCCAGAATCATTTTCAGACGCCCGCTAAACGACAGATCGTCGCTGAAAATGAGCCTATCTAACCCCCTTCTTCAGTTAAAATAAAACCTAGTCAGTCTTATGCGTTTAATTATTGCACTGCCGCATAAACCCTTATAATTTAAGACATGAAACTCTTGTCGCAAATTCTGTCCCCGGAAAACGTTGTCTTAGATATTCCGGTCACCAGCAAAAAAAGGGCGCTCGAACAGATGTCATTACTGTTCGAGAACCATCAAGGCCTCGAGCGAGCCAGCGTCTTTGACAGCCTGTTCGCTCGAGAACGATTGGGCTCAACGGGCTTGGGGCATGGTGTTGCTGTGCCTCACGGTCGGGTTAAAAACATCAACACCCCAAGCGCGGCTTTTGCTCGACTGGCTCAGCCCGTGGCGTTTGATTCCCCTGATGGACAGCCCGTTGATCTAATCCTGGTTCTCATCGTCCCCGAAGCCGCAACTCAGCAACATCTGGATATACTCGCAGAGGTTGCACAACGCTTGTCAGAACCGTCCGTTCTCGATCAACTGAGACGTGAATCTGACGCGATGCGCATTTACGAAATGTTAACGGCCACGAGTGCGTTAGCAAGCGAATAGTCGGAGGCGACGATGCTGTCGATACAACAACTCGTGCAAGACAACGCCGAAGATGTGGCGTTTGAGTGGTTAGCAGGCAATATCGGCGCTGAACGACGCATCCCAGATGATGGTCGCGCGGCGGCTGACCTCATTGGTCACCTCAACCTCATTCACCCGGCTCGCATCCAAGTGTTTGGTCGCGAGGAAATGGCGTACTACAACCGCTTTGACTCCAAGCGAAGACTCCATCACTTAGAAGAGCTCGCCTCAGGCGGGGTTCCCGCTGTTTTGGTGACAGACGGTTTGGAAGCCCCGGCCGACTTGGTCGCCTTCTGCAACCAAGAGCAGCTACCTCTTCTGGGCACACCAGTGCCAGCCGCCATGGTGATCGAGGTGCTGCGCATTTACTTGGCCAAAAGATTTGCACCCACCATCACTGTTCACGGCGTGTTGCTCGATGTGCTGGGTGTGGGCGTGCTGATCACTGGCGAGTCCGGTTTGGGTAAAAGTGAACTGGCGCTCGAGCTTATTTCGCGTGGTCATGGATTGGTTGCCGACGATGCGGTTGAACTGTCTCGCACCGCACCCCACGTGATTGACGGGCACTGTCCTGAGCTTCTACAAAACATGCTTGAAGTGCGCGGGCTTGGTTTATTGAACATCCGCACCATATTTGGTGAAACTTCAGTGCGCCGCAAAATGAAACTCAAACTTATCGTGCACTTGGTGCGTGCCTCAGCACAAGAGAAGTTTGAACGCTTGCCCATCCAAGACATGACCCAAGATATCTTGGGCGAACCCATCCTTAAGGTGATGTTGCAAGTCGCCGCTGGGCGCAACTTGGCCGTGCTGGTAGAGGCGGCCGTGCGCAACACGATTTTGAAGTTACGCGGCATCGACACATTGCAAGAGTTCATGGAAAAACAAGCCCAGGCTATTGCCCGTGACAACAACCATGCATGATGCGCTCCACAGCGTTGTTCTCATCACTGGCATTTCAGGGTCAGGCAAGTCAGTGGCACTCAAATGGTTAGAAGACGCGGGCTATGCTTGTGTTGACAACTTACCGGTGCAATTACTACAAGACTTCATCGCCGGTGCTCGTGACTCAGATACCCCACGAGTGGCCGTGGCCATCGACGCTCGTTCGCAAGGCGACTTAAGCCAACTGCCAGACATCATCACGGCTCAACGCGCCATGGGCACCCAGATTCGGGTGGTGTTTCTTGACGCCGATGACATCACCTTGATTCAGCGTTATTCTGAAACCCGACGTCAACACCCACTGGCCAAAGCCATTGTTAAATCAGGCCATACGCCGACTTTGCGCGATTGCATTGCGCTTGAACGTGACATGCTTGACAGGCTTCGAACCCAAGAACACGTGATTGACACCTCAGGGCTCACGCCGGGTCAACTGCGTGATTGGATGCGTGATTTCGTGGCGGTCGACCGACCCGATCTGATTTTGACTCTCGAATCCTTTGCGTTTCGACAGGGCGCGGCGCGCGATGCCGATCTGGTGTTTGATGTTCGTTGCCTGCCAAACCCGCACTACAACCCCGAATTGCGTTCGTTAACGGGCAATGATGAGCCCGTGGCACGGTGGCTCTCTGGGTTTGATGACGTCAAGCAAATGATTGATGACATCGAAGCCTTTACGCGCAAGTGGTTGCCACGCTACACCCAAGACACTCGCAGTTACTTGACACTGGCCGTCGGTTGCACCGGCGGCCAGCACCGTTCGGTTTATGTCATTGAGGAGCTGGCCAAACGCTTTGCGGATATGCCGAACTTACTGGTGCGGCATCGCCAACAACCGGGTCTCAAACGAACCAAGGCCACCTAGTGATACATGCCAACCAACTGTCAGCCTTTGCTGTTCGAGCCCTTGTGTTCTTAACAGTGATTTTTTTGACAGCTTGCGGCGGCAGCAACAAAGGGGGCTACTACAAAGACGACGGCCCACCCCAAAACCCACCCTCAAACTTGGATCGCATTGCGGATGCCACACCCCGCATCGAGCCGCTCGCGCGTGGACCAAACCGGCCCTACACCATCATGGGCCAGCGTTACGTACCAGACACCAGCGGCCAGACCTATCGTAAGCGTGGCATCGCCTCTTGGTATGGCCGTAAATTTCACGGTAACCCGACCTCCAATGGCGAGCGCTACGACATGTATGCCATGACTGCGGCTCATACCACTCTACCGATTCCCAGCTACGTCCGAGTGACACGGGTCTCTAGTGGCCAGAGCGTGATTGTTCGCGTCAATGACCGCGGTCCGTTCTTACACAGTCGCGTGATCGATTTGTCTTATGCCGCAGCCCATCGACTTGGCATGGTGCAAGCCGGTAGTGCTGAGGTGGTCGTTGAACGCATCATGCCTGAGCAAATCAGCGCCGGTACTTGGCGCAATGACGGCACTGCTGTGGCCAGCAGCCCCGCACCAAGACCTGCCATTCTTTCTAGTACCGCCAGTCACAATGGCCCAATGTATGTCCAAATTGGGGCCTTTCGAGATCAAGCCAATGCCCAAAGTTTGGCGACCCAAGCCGCTGGACGAATACCCGTGAACGCTCCGATTCAAGTGGATACGGGTCCCGATCAGGTTTATCGCGTCCGCGTGGGGCCCTTTAACGACCGTGAGGCGGCAGAGCGGGCAGCCAACCCTATCGGCCAAGCACTTGGCGTATCCCCAAGCTTATCCGCGCCCTGAACGAGCCAATAAGCGCGCGTAACAAACATCTTTCGGTTGCCCTAAGGCTTGAGCCATGATTTTTGCGGCATCGCGTGTCGATGCATGCGCCAAAAGTGCATCCATCCAAGCGTCTAACGCCGGTGAAGCCACCTCGCCTTCGGTGTCTGCAGGGGCATCATTGGGTGGATGCAACAAAACCACATACTCACCTTGCTCACGAAACCGGTCAGCCGCAATCCACTGCAGAACTTGATCAAGGGGCAAGGTCACACACTGCTCAAAGCGTTTGGTCAATTCACGCGCCAAAGAGACTTGCCGCACTGGCCCAAAAACGGTCAATAAGTCTTTGAGCATGGCACTGATGCGATGGGGTGCCTCGAACCACATCAAAGTGCCATCAAAGCTTGTCCAAGCGCGCAATTGCTTTTGTCGGGCGGCGGACTTTGGCGGTAAAAACCCCAGAAAACAAAAAGCAGGGTGTTGGTCGGTGGTCGAACCGATGCTCATCAAGGCCGTTGTCACGGCACTGGCGCCTGGCAAAGCCACGACGTCATAGCCAGCCGCTCGCACAGCTTGTACCGTAAACCCACCGGGGTCGCTGATGGCTGGGGCACCGGCGTCAGACACCAAAGCCACTCGTGCACCCTCGGCCAAGCGTTGCACAATGGCCGCCTGCTGCTCGCGCTCGTTATGGCGATGCAACGAAAGCATGGGGGTCTGGATGCCCCAGGCTTGCAGCAACACACGGGTGGCCCGCGTGTCTTCGGCAGCAATAACATCAGCCAATTGCAAGGCGTAACCGGCCCGCAGACTCAAGTCCGCCAAGTTACCAATCGGGGTGGCCACCACATACAAAGTCGATTTGGGCCAATGTTGCCCGGGCAGGCGCTCAAGCTGAGACTGCCACGAAGCGGCTAAGTACGGTTCAATCTCGGCCATGGGCTCGGTGGGCTCAACGGAATCGGTGATTTCGGGCATGGACTGCCTATTAAAATAAGAAGGAACCAGTGTAGACCGTGCCTTGTTTGAGCTTGAACGCCGTGACTGGGCTAGCCCGTGAGATAATACTAGGATCATCAATAGAACTGAGCGCCATGACTTTGCAAACACTGTTGACGCAACATTTTGAAGATCACCTTGCCGTGACTGAGCGCACGCTTCTCACCCTGCTTGAGCCCTTAGAGCAAGCGATTCACTGCTGCCACCAAGCTGTCACGAAAAAAGCCCGTTTGTTGGCTTGTGGCAACGGCGGTTCAGCAGCTGATGCGCAACATTTTGTGGCAGAAATGGTGGGGCGATTTGAGCGTGAACGCCAGCCACTGGCCGCCGTATCGCTGAGCACGGACACCTCCATTTTGACCGCCGTGGGCAATGACTACGGCTTTGATCATGTCTTCTCGCGGCAGGTGGCCGCGCTTGGCCAACCAGGTGATGTGTTGCTTGGCATTTCAACCAGTGGCAATTCAGCCAACGTTTTAAAAGCCATCGAAGTCGCTCACCAGCAGCAAATGCGGGTGATCGCCCTCACTGGGCGCGATGGTGGCCTTATCGGCCAACACCTAAAACCCAACGATGTTCACCTCTGTGTGCCTCACCCGCGTACGATGCGGATTCAAGAGATGCATATTTTGTTGTTACACCTGATTTGCGAAGGCATCGACACGCTGATTCTAGGAGAGCGCGCATGACCCGTATGACCACCTCTGTGCTGATGGCTAGCGTGATTGCTGTCTCAAGTTTATTGAGCGCTTGCGCACCGGTGTTAATCGGCGGCGCGATGGCCACCACGGCATTCGTCGCCACCGACCGTCGCACAGTCGGCCAGCAAGTATCCGACCAAGAAATTGATCTGAAACTGGCCGCCGACATGACCACGACTTTTGGACAAACAGCACGCATTAACGCCAGTTCTTACGATGGGGTGGTGTTGCTCACGGGTGATGCTTTCAGCGAAAAGATCCGAGGCGAAGCGGCCAGCATTGCCGCCAACACCACGCAAGTCAAGTCCGTTATCAACCGCCTTGCTGTGGGTCCGGTGGCTTCGTTTAGTCAGATCACCTCAGACACGTGGCTGGCCTCCAAGGTCAAAACCACGCTCTTCATGGCCAAAGATGTGCCTTATGGCGCCATTGCCGTGACCGTTGAACGGGACAACGTTTATCTGCAAGGTCTGGTAACGGATGCCGAGGCCAAGCGCATTGCCGAGGTGACTGCGAGCGTGGGTGGTGTCAAAGAGGTCTACACCCTGTTCCAAGTCATGACGCCAGAGCAGGCGCAAGCGCGCGAAAATGCGGCCCGCTCAGCCAGCGGTTTGCCAGAGAGCAATCCAACCCCCACTGGCGCACCACAGTCGAGCTCAGGCACCAGTACCAGCACCATGGGCGGTAATGCGCCAGCGCCGGGCCAGACCAGTGTCGAGCCCGTGACGGCACCGAGCACGCCACAAGCCAGACCACTTTGATTGGTTAACGATGAATGGTGACTTGACGCTGATATTGACCGCCCATTCGTTTAAGGATACGAACCGATGAAAAAACTGATTTCTGTGGTGCTGTTGATCGCGCTTGCCGGTGTGGGGTCTTGGTTCTTTTTTACGCCAAAACCAGCCGCGCCACTGGTGACCTTCGAGACGTTGCAAGACGAGTCATTGACCATGGCATCACTTCGCGGCAAGGTGGTGCTGGTCAAGTTCTGGGCAACCAGTTGCGTGACCTGCGTACAACAAATGCCAGACACGGTTGAACTCTACAACGACCTGAACGCTGAGGGTTTGGAAGTCGTAGCCGTGGCCATGGACTATGACCCAATCGAGTTTGTTAGAAATTTTGTGACGGCGCGAAAATTGCCATTTGTGATTGCACCCGACAAAAGCGGTGAGCTCGCCAAAGCGTTTGGTGATGTGAAACTGACACCCATTGCTTTCTTGGTTGATCGTGACGGTCGCATCGTCAGGCGCTACCTCGGTGTCTACGAGAAACAAGACATGCGAAAAACCGTTGAAAAAGCCCTCGCCGGTTAAGTATGCTTAGCCGCCCCCCTCGCGCTTGACTGCAAAAGAGTAATCACATGACCGATTCTGCCAACGCACCCTTGGAGCCCGCGACGATCGCTCGCGTGTTGTCCGAGTCTTTGCCTTACATCCGCCAATTCCATGGCAAAACCATTGTGATTAAGTACGGCGGCAACGCCATGACCGAACCCGCATTGCAACGAAGTTTTGCTCATGACGTGGTGTTACTCAAATTGATTGGCTTAAACCCAGTGGTGGTTCACGGCGGTGGCCCTCAGATCAATGAAGCACTAAGCCGCCTAGGCAAAGAAGGCACATTCATCCAAGGCATGCGCGTCACCGACCTTGAAACCATGGAAGTGGTGGAGTGGGTGCTTGGCGGTCAAGTGCAACAAGACATCGTCATGATGATCAATGAGGCTGGTGGCAAAGCGGTCGGTTTAACCGGTAAAGATGGTGGCTTGATTCGAGCCTGTAAACGGCTGATGCCCAATCGCGAAGATCCCAATAGCCCCTTGGATATTGGTTACGTGGGTGACATCACCAAAGTTGACCCCTCAGTGGTGAAAGCACTACAAGACGACCAATTTATCCCCGTGATTTCACCGATTGGATTTGGTGAAGATGGCATGGCCTACAACATCAATGCTGATGTTGTCGCCGGCAAGATGGCCGAAGTGCTTGGCGCTGAAAAATTACTGATGATGACCAACACTCCTGGCGTACTCAACAAAGATGGGGTGCTGTTGCGTGAGTTGTCAGCTCGTACGATTGATGCCTTATTCGAAGATGGCACCATTTCTGGGGGCATGCTGCCAAAGATTTCTTCGGCCTTAGATGCCGCACGCAACGGCGTAAAGTCCGTGCACGTGGTTGATGGTCGCGTACCACACTGTTTATTGCTCGAGGTCTTGACTGACCGCGGGGTTGGCACCATGATTTCATCGCGCTAGGCATGCGCCAGTTACTCACCCCGATGATCAGAATGCACCGCACTCGCGTGGGCGGTGACTATGCCAAATCATCCGACCGTTTGTGGTTGTTTGATTTGGACAACACTTTGCACGACACATCCTACAAGATCTTCGGGCACATCAGCCAAGGCATGACTGAAGCCGTGATGTCGTGCTTGGGCGTTGATGAAAAAGAAGCGCAAGACATTCGGCAGCGGTATTGGCGCCAATACGGCGCCACCATGATTGGCTTGGTTAAACACCATGGCGTCGATCCACAGGTTTTTTTACACCGCAGCCATTCGTTTGATGTGAGACCGCTGATTCGTGCTGAATCAGGACTACGCGACAAGCTTGGACGCCTGCCTGGTCGCAAAGTATTGGTCACCAACGCCCCTTTGCACTACGCACGCGCAGTACTAAAGCATTTGGGGTTGCTGCGACATTTTCATAGTCTGTGGTCCATTGAGCACTTAAAGATTCACGGCCACTACCGACCCAAACCTTCGGTCAGCATGATGCGCCACATCTTGGCTCGCGAAGGTGTCAGTGCAGCACGAACTGTGCTGGTGGAAGACACACTAGAAAATCTACGCGGTGCACGTCAGGCGGGCATGAAGACCGTGCACATCTATCACCCACTGACCCCATTTGCGCATCAGCGCCGTGGACGGCCCAACTATGTGGATTTGCGAGTCAATCGAGTGGGTGATCTGCTCTTACAAAAAAGACCCCTGCGCGGCTAAGCCAGGCCTGACGGATCAATTGACGCCTTAGGCCGGTCACGACACACGGGGCACTCGGGGTCTCTGGGGACTCTCACTTCGTGCCACCGGGTGCTGCGCCCTTCAAACATCACCAGACGGCCCACCAGCGTTTTACCAATACCTGACAGCACTTTGATGGCTTCGGCCGCTTGAAGGCTGCCCACAATGCCCACCAGGGGTGCAAACACACCCATGGTGGCGCAGTTGGTCGGCGTCACCTCTTGGCCTTGCGGAAACAAACAGTGATAGCAAGGGCTGGTGGCTTGGCGCGTGTCAAAAACACAGACTTGACCTTCAAAACGCACGGCAGCACCCGACACCAACGGTACGCTCAGCTCAACACAGACCTGATTGACCGCGTGGCGTGTTTCAAAGTTATCGCAGCAATCGAGCACCAGATCCACTTGCGCCACTTGCTCGCGCAAAGTATCCAAGTCAAGCCGGCAAGCAAGCGGCACAAAGACCGTATCGGGGTTGATTTGCGCGACCGCTTGGCGCGCTGATTCGACCTTCGTCTGACCCAACCGATCATTGGTGTGCATGATTTGGCGCTGTAGGTTGCTCAGCTCAACGGTGTCGTCATCAGCCACCACCAACTGACCTACCCCGGCTGAAGCCAAATACAAACAGACCGGCGAACCCAATCCTCCGGCACCGACGACCAAAACGCGGGCATTGAGAAGCGCTTCTTGGCCCTCAATGCCGATGTCGTCTAGAAGAATATGCCGCGCATAGCGCAGTAATTGCTCATCACGCATGGGTTGATATCACTGACGGCTGGCAGACACTGTCCCTTTCGCCGGCCCTGAGTCAACGGGCTTGTCCTGCAAAAAGTTAACGGCTTGCTGCAACTGAAAGTCGTCTGCATCGCCGAAGCGGAAAGGCTTCGGAATGGGAGCATCGACCTTGTCAGCGTCTGGCTTAGCGACGGCCTCGTCGATTTTACTGGCCTGCTCGTCAGCGCCTTGCCCGTTGACCAAGTGCTTTTGCAGATCGGCTTCACGAACCACGGTAAACAAGTTACCAACAGCCGTGTCCGTCACCATGACGTCAGGCTCAATGCCTTTGGCCTGAATTGAACGTCCCTTCGGTGTGTAGTAACGCGACGTCGTAAGCTTGATGGCGGTTTCATGAGAGATGGGCAAAATCACTTGAACCGATCCTTTGCCAAACGTCTGATTACCCATCACCGTCGCGCGCCCATAGTCCTGCAAGGCACCCGCCACAATCTCAGATGCCGAAGCGGAACCTGCGTTCACCAAAACCACCATCGGCACTGTTTTGGCCCAGCTCGGTAACCCTTTGAGGTAATCAGACTCACCGCGAGCGTAGTCAACGGGATTGGCCAAGTAGCGATGGCGAGAATCGGGCGCGCGGCCATCTGTGGACACGACCAACGAATCGGCCGGTAAGAAAGCGGCTGAAACACCAATCGCCCCCGTCAAAAGACCACCTGGATCGTTGCGCATGTCTAAAATCAGGGCCTTGGGTGGGCCATCTTGACCCAACTCTTTTAAGTGACGAACCAAATCGGCACCAGTGCGCTCTTGAAACTGAGAGATACGCACAAAGCCAATGTCGTCGGGCAACATTTTGCTGCGCACACTGCGCACTTTGATGATGTCACGCACAAGATTAATTTCAATGGGTTGCGCCTGGCCTTGCCGCATCACGGTAATCATGATTGGGGTTTTAACGGGCCCGCGCATCAACTTGACCGCTTCAGTCAACGCCATGCCCTTGGTCGACACATCACCCACTTTGATAATTAGATCGCCCGACTGCATACCGGCGCGCTCAGCTGGGGTGTCTTCAATTGGCGCGATGACTTTAACGAAACCATCCTCAGTGCCAATCTCAATGCCCAAGCCACCAAACTGCCCTTGAGTCGAGGTTCGCATGTCTTTGAAAGCCTCGGCATCCAAATAGGCCGAGTGCGGATCTAAGTCAGTCAACATGCCAGAGATCGCTCCACTGATCAGCTTTTCGTCAGTGACGTCTTCAACATAGTTGTTTTTAATGGCCGCAAAGACATTAGAAAACTGTCTTAATTCGTCAAGCGGCAGTGGGGCGCTCGCCCGCTGTGCGACAGCAGAAATGCCAACACTTAACATCACACCGGCCACCAGACCCGTGCAAACCAAACCCAACGTGCGTAGTTTACGACTGCTCATGTCTATTCCTGTCAGCGCCGCCCCGTCATCACATGAAAAGACGCCGCGTTAGTTAAAGTACAACTGTGGGTCCATCGGCACACCCCTATGCCTTATTTCAAAGTATAGGGCCGAATCCAGCTGTCCACCTGTATTTCCCGCCTCGGCAATGATGTCACCAGCCCTGACCGAATCACCAACACCTTTGAGTAGGGCCTCGTTATGTGCATAAACGGTTACAAACTCGTCTGAATGGTCAACAATGATTAAATTCCCAAAACCCCGTAACCAAGTGGCATAAATCACGGTACCGGCGGCCACCGCGCGCACGGGCGTCCCCGTGGCGGCCTCAATCAAAACGCCTCGCCAAGCGCCACCATCGGGCCGATTACTGCCATAACGCGCCCGTATTTGCCCTTCAATGGGCTTGGCAATGCCGCGCTTTAATACTTCACCTTGCGGCAGGCTCGAAAAAATGTCCTCTCGAATGGCGTTGGCGTGGGATTGATCTGTTTTGAACTTTTCAATTTGCTCGCCTAACCCTTCTATCAAAGCTGACAACTGCGCCTCATCATTTGCCATGCGGTCGCGTTCTGCGCGCTGGGCCGCCAATTGCCCATCAAGACTCGCTAGCAGGACCTTTCGTTGACGGCGCTGCTCAGCCAACCGTTTTTGTTCACCCTCTAAGGCCTTGACGGTTGCCTCGAGCGCTAATTGTTCCTTGGTTTGGGCTGTTTGCAACGCAGAAAGTTCCGCGAGCCGTTGATTGATTTGCGCCAGCAACGCCACCCGCGCATCCGAGACGTGAGCCAAGTACCCGAGCTCGCGCCCCAATGACTGTGGGTCTTCGCCAGACAAGACCGCACTCCAGGGCGATAGGCCGCTGCGGTGCTGAGCACGTAACTGTTCGGCGAGCGTGTTTTGGTCGGCGGCCAAAGTGACCTTTTGCGTACTGATTTGAGCGGCTAATGCTTTTAGCGATGCCTCACGCTCAACGCGCTGCGCGGTCAACTGTTTGAGCGTGCGCCGGGCATCCGAGATGGCTTTTTCAGTGGTTTTGAGCTCGTCGCCCGCCGCTTTGAAGCGCGCTTGTTGGGCCTCTAGCGTCTTTTCTAGCGTCTGGATCTGAGTTTGCAGCGCGCGGCGTTGCTCGTCAGCTTGTGCTTTTTGCTCACTGAGGTTTTGGGGGTCTTGGCCCGACTGCCCATGGCCCACCTGCTGCCAACCACCCATCAAAATCAGCAGGCAGAGGGCTAAACCGTGGCGCGCGCGGGTCATCGGTGCCCAAGCACGTGCGGTGAGGTGATTGCGTTAATCATCAAGCCTGCTTGGCTCGGCCTTGGGCGGCCACGGCCGCCATAGCCGCCTCAATCACCGCAGGATCTGCCAAGTAGTAGTGCTTGATGGGTTTTAAGGACTCATCGAGTTCGTAGACCAAGGGCTGTCCCGTGGGAATATTCATGTTCACGATATCCTCTTCAGACACATTATCTAGGTGCTTGATCAACGCCCGCAAACTGTTGCCATGGGCCGCGATTAAAACCTGTCGGCCAGCGCGCAAGGCTGGCGCAATGGACTCATTCCACAAGGGCAGGACCCGATCGACCGTGTCTTTGAGACATTCGGTGGCCGGCAACTGCTCGGGCTTGAGTTTGGCGTAACGGGCTTCAAACTTAGGGTGCCGCGGATCGTCCTGCGCCAAAGGTTCAGGCGCAATCGCGTAGGCTCGGCGCCAGATCAACACCTGCTCGTCACCAAACTTGGCGGCCGTTTCCGCCTTATTCAAACCCTGAAGGTTGCCGTAGTGGCGCTCGTTTAAGCGCCAGTTGTTATGCACCGGGATGTACATTTGATCCAAGGCGTCAAGCGCGATCCAGAGCGTTCGAATGGCGCGTTTCAGTAGCGAGGTGTAAGCCAAATCAAACGAATAACCTTTCTCAGCGAGCAAAAGTCCGGCTTCTTTGGCCTGTTGACGGCCGGTTTCGGTCAGGTCAACGTCGGCCCAGCCCGTGAAACGGTTCTCTAAATTCCATTGGCTTTCGCCGTGTCGCATCAGAACAAGTTTGTACATGGTTTCAAGTCTTTATGTGAATAGATAACAAGCATTTTATAATCCCTCGCATTGTCCTGCGTTGGACTTCCCTGCAAAAGCGAAAATACTGTGGATTTTTTTCAAGAAACCAACAACTTAATGCTCATCGGCATCGCGGTCTCTTCTGGCCTGATGCTCCTATGGCCCTTCATTCAAAAGATGCGTGCTGGCAACATGGTCAACCCGACCCAAGCTGTGATGTTAATCAACCACCAAGACGCGGTGGTGATCGACGTTCGCCCCATGGCGAGCTTTCAGCTCGGGCACATCCCCAATGCACGCAACGTGCCTTTGGGCGATTTTGACACCAAAATGGCCAGTTTTCCCAAAGACAAGCCTGTTATCTTGACGTGTGACCGTGGGCAAATCGCCGTCGGCGCGGCCTCAAAGTTGCGTCAAGCGGGTTTGACCCAAGTCTCAGTGCTGGAAGGCGGCTTAAACGCTTGGTTACAAGCGGGCATGCCCACATCCACAAAAAAGAAATAATTTGCCAACCCCTTTTTAAAAGGAAGCACCATGAATAAAGTCGTCATGTATTGCACAGCCGTTTGCCCCTTCTGCACCCGGGCTGAGGCCTTATTGGGCCAGCGGGGCGTGACCGAGATTGAAAAAATCCGCATCGACACTGATCCCAAGCAACGTGAACTCATGATGGAAAAGACCCAGCGTCGCACGGTGCCGCAGATCTACATCGGACAGACCCATGTGGGCGGTTATGATGACCTTGCTGCTTTAGATCGGGCCGGTGGTCTGGTGCCATTACTGGAAGGCAGTGCGTAATTAACGATTCAACAGAAGCGTCCTTCAAACTTTTTTGGAATTTTTATGGCTGAAGCAAACCCGGCGGCACAAGAGCAAACCTCGCCCACTTTCAATATGCAGCGCGTCTATCTCAAGGACTTGTCCCTTGAAATGCCGAACTCACCACACATTTTTTTAGAGCAAGCATCTCCAAATGTTGAAGTCAATATCGGCATTGGCGGTCAACGATTGGCTGAAACAATGTTTGAAGCCACTATCACGGTGACAGTGACCACCAAAATCGAAGAAAAAGTCCTGTACTTGGTTGAAGCCACACAGGGCGGCATCTTTGAAATCGCTGACATCCCAACAGAGCAGTTTGATCCATTGCTTGGGATTGTTTGCCCCACCATGCTTTACCCCTACTTACGCGCCAACATTGCGGACGCCATCACACGCACATCGTTGCCACCACTGCACTTAACTGACGTGAACTTCCAGGCGCTTTACCAACAGCGTCTCGCAGAAAACGGCCAAGCCCCGGCCGGGGCACCGAGCGCCAAAGCCGAAGAAAGCTCAGGCATCATCTTGCCGCCTGGCGCCACACGTCAGTAACGTTTACCCATAGGCGCAGCCCTGTCCATGACTGATTTCCCCCAATCTCCCACGCCCGTTACGGTCCTGGGAGCGGGCGCTTGGGGCACAGCCTTGGCAGCGGCGGCCTGCGTACACGCTGACGTGCTGTTGTGGGCCCGTCAGCCTGAAATCGCCGCAGAAATCACCCAAACACACGGCAACAGCCACTACTTACCCGACATCACGCTACCCGTTGGGCTTAAGGCCACCCATCACTTGGCAGCAGCCTTTGCACATGTCAATCAGCTCACAAATACGCACCAACGGCCAGGCCTTATTGTGTTGGGCACGCCGGTATCGGGTTTGGCTGCCATGTGCGAAGCCATCCGTACCCACCTGCCAAACCCTGATTTGATTGCTGGGGTGGTGTGGACTTGCAAAGGACTCGATGCCGACACCGCTCGCCTACCGCATGAAATGGTGCAGGCGGCACTCGCTGGCTTTGCGCTGCCCGCAGGGGTGCTGTCAGGGCCGTCGTTTGCTGTCGAAGTCGCACGTGGTTTGCCTGTGGCGTTAACGGTGGCAAGCCGCAATGAGGCTTTAAGGCACACGGTGATTGATGTGTTTCACAGCGATCACATACGCATCTACGCCACCAGCGACGTGGTCGGGGTTGAAGTAGGCGGCGCTTTAAAAAACATCATGGCCATTGCCTGTGGCATCTCTGACGGCTTGCATTTGGGCAATAATGCGCGCGCAGCATTGATCACTCGGGGTCTGTCTGAAATGGCGCGGTTTGGGGTGGCACTTGGCGCACAAACCAGTACCTTTTCTGGTCTAACCGGTTTGGGTGACTTGGTGTTAACGGCCACCAGCGATTTGTCGCGCAACCGGCAAGTGGGGCTGCAAATCGGCGCTGGTAAAACCCTAGACGAGATTTTGGTGCAAGGCTTGACCGCTGAAGGGGCACGCTGCGTGCGAGTTGTCTTACAGCGCGCACAAGGCCTGGGTATTGCGTTACCCATCACACAGGCGGTTTGCGAGACCTTGTTTGAACAAGTGCCCGCAGCCCAAGCCGTGGCCAAACTGATGGCCCGTCAAGCCACCGACGAATAGTTGGTTTTACACCTTAAAAGGCGTCTTTGGCAGCCGCTAGCTGCCACCCTCGTAGCCTTGCTGGCGCCAAGCCTCATACAATACCACAGCCACCGCGTTTGAGAGATTCAAACTGCGTTGCCCAGTGCGCATGGGTAAACGAATCCACTGTTCAGGGCCGAACCGCTCTCGCTGCTGCACTGACAAGCCAGCCGTTTCCCGACCAAACACCAACACATCACCTGGCGCAAAAGCGACATCACTGACCCGCCGATGGGCTTTGGTCGTGAGCGCAAAACAGCGTTCGATTGGCGCCCCAATCGCGGTTAAGGCAGCCTCTAAACTGTCGTGCACCTGCATGGGTTGCCACTCGTGATAATCCAAGCCGGCTCGGCGCAGCCGCCGGTCATCGATTTCAAAGCCGAGCGGGCGCACCAAATGCAGCCGAGCACCAGCATTGGCGCACAAGCGAATGACATTGCCCGTGTTGGGCGGGATTTCGGGTTCAACCAAGATAACATCAAACATGGGCGTGATTGTGCCAGATTAGTGCGACTTGCACCCGCTGGTTTCACATTTCGCGGGCGTGCGCATGGCGGCCACGACCGTGACACCCAAAGCACCGGCCGCTAGCAGCGCGCGCGCAGCCTCTGAGACGGTACTGCCCGTGGTCATGACATCGTCGACCACACCCACCCAGCGCCCTGCCACCTCGGGACTGGCCACCATGGCGCCGACCAAGGCGCTTTGCCGTGCGCTTCTTGTGCGATGTTTCTGTGGGCTGGTATCGCCAGTGCGACTGAGCCAATGCAGCTTTGTGGCAATGCCGCTTAAGCGGCCCATGTGCCAAGCCAGTTGCTGTGGTGGACTGAATCCAAGGGTTTGCAGCCGCTGCGCGCTCGCGGGCACCGGTATCCAGGCGCAGGGGCGCTTGATTTGCATCGGTCGCTGGGCTGCTTTGAGCATCACATGCGCCATGGGTCGAGCCAAAGACAGCCGTGCACGCACTTTGAAGTCAGACATCAGCCAGCCGGCTGGAAACGCATAGTCCATCGCGCAAACGGCATATGTCTGCGCAGGGGGTTGTTGCTGGCAGCGCAGGCAGATCTCACTACAATACAAGCCATTGGTTGGCGGTGCGGGATTGTGAAGTGCGGCGATGAGATCGTTGGCGCAGCGGATACACAACGCGCGCGCTTGACGGTAGTGGTAGCAATCTCTTTCACACCCAGCACACAGTAATCCGGCACGTGCGCCCAACGAACACAAAGGGCAGCGCGTGTGCCAAGTGGCAAACAACGACTCACGAACACGATGAAAAAAAGACATATGGCAACCTCGACCCTGATTCACAACACAAACGCGCCAGTGTGCCTGATCACGGGACTGCGCGAGGCCCCGCCATGACATTGGCGTCCAAACCCGAATCATTGGCCATTAATACCCGCCACGTGCAACAACAGTTTGAGCGCCGTCTTGATCGTGCCAATCCGGAGTTCTTGTACGGCGTGGTGGCGCAGCGCCTGTTTGACCGACTCAAACTCATTCGGCTTGAGGCCCAACAGATCTTGGACGCGGGCTGTGGCACGGGCTTGCGCACAGCACTATTACGCGAACGGTTTCCAACGGCCCACATCACAAGCCTAGATCACAGTGCCGCGGTGCTCGCTCGATTGCGCCAATGCTTGCACCTCGGTGCTTGGTCAGAACGCTGGGCTCGCTGGCGCAAAAAAACACGGCACGAGCTGCGCTGCGCAGACTTAACAGACACCGGATTGCCACCTGAGTCACTCGATTTGGTGTGGTCTAACTTGGCCATCCATTGGCATGATCGGCCACACGATGTGCTCAAAGAGTGGGCTCGGATTATTCGACCCAATGGTTTGGTTTTATTCAGTGGCTGGGGGCCTGCCACGGGTATTGAACTGCGCCAAGCACTGATCCGCGCAGGGGTGACGAGCGCAACATTGCCGCTGGTTGACATGCATGACTTGGGTGACCTGATGGTGCAACAAGGATTTGCCGATCCGGTCATGGACCAAGAGACCCTCACGCTCACCTACGACAAGCCAGAGGCACTACTGAAAGACGCGTGGGTCTTGGGCGGCAACCCCAACCCTCAAAGAGGTGCAGGCCTCGTGGGCCGCGCGTGGCGAGAAAAAATATGCGCCGCCCTAGAAAAAAATCGCGATGCGAATTCCGGCAAGCTGCACCTCACCATTGAAGTCGCTTATGGTCATGCGTGGCGCAGCATGACCCGGCGCGTGGCGGGCGAAACCCGCATCAGCTTGGCGTCGATTGAAAAACTGAAGTAGGCTGAATCAACCAACCGACCATCAACCAACCCTCAATCGGGCGCGCGCTGCTAAGTATTCCTGGCCTAAGCGGGCCACGATGTCAGCCACAGGCATGATTTCTTGGATTTGACCCACCCCTTGGCCAGCACCCCAGATGTCTTTCCAAGTCTTGGGCTTGGAAGTACCAGAAGAAAAGTTCATCGCGTTTTTATCGGCGGCAGGCAAGGCGTTTGGATCCAAACCTGCGTTTTCGATGCTTTCACGAATGTAGTTGCCATGCACACCCGTGAAGAGGTTGGTGTAGATGATGTCAGCGGCACTGGCACGGACAATGGCTTCTTTGTAAGTTTGAACCGCGTGGGCCTCGGTGCTGGCTATAAAGCGTGTGCCAATGTAGGCCAGATCTGCACCCATGGCTTGGGCTGAGAGTATGGCCGCGCCGGTGGTGATGGCGCCAGAAAGAATCACAGGGCCTGGGTAGAAGCGTCGCAGTTCACCCACCAGCGCAAAAGGCGATTGCGCCCCGGCGTGCCCGCCGGCGCCCGCGGCAACCACAATCAAACCATCGACACCAGCCTCTAGAGCCTTGTTGGCATGGCGCATGTTGATCACATCGTGCAGCACGATACCGCCATAACTGTGCACCGCTTCAATCATCTCAGGAACCGGCGCACGCAAAGAAGAAATGATAATCGGCACTCGATGCCTGACACAGGTTTCGACATCCTGCATCAAGCGCACATTCGAGTCGTGCACGATTTGGTTGACCGCTATCGGACCCACCACTTTGTCAGGATTGGCTGCTTGATACGCCACGAGTGCTTGCGTCATGTCGCTTAACCACTGATCGAGCAACTCAGGCGGTCTGGCATTAAGCGCCGGAAACGAACCCACGATACCGGCCTTACATTGCGCAAGCACCAATTCGGGATAACTCACCGTGAACATTGGCGAGGCAATCACCGGCAACGCAAGTTTTTGTAAAACGGGTGGGAGGTGGGACATATCCATGTGCGTGGGCCTCAGTGTTTTTTTTCAGGGATTGTTTCAGTGTGTGGTTACTGGTTTTTTTTCTGCGTGTTTTTTAGCATGATGGCCACCAACTGCTCGGTGTGTGGCGTGTCTGTGCGACGCTTTAAGTCGGCAATCACACCCTCTTGATCGGCGATCGAACGGTTTTGGTTGACCTTCCATTTGGCTTTGACCGATTGCACTTCAAACTCGAGGCCCACGATGGCGTTGAGCATGGCTTTTATGTAATCGGACGGTGCCTCATCGATTGACCATGGCCGTGGTTGATGGCGCTCGTGGTATTCGGTCAGTTGGGTAACAATTCGGCGCTTGATAACAGGGTCGTGATGCACCACCAAACGGCCTGTGACTTGAACGGTGGCGTAGTTGTAAGTCGGCACCACACGATGGTGCTCTTGTTTGGCCACATACGAATTGGGCGTGATGTAGGCGCTCGGGCCGTTAAAAATCGCCATCGCTTGTGGGTGCGCATCGAGATGTTGCCACAGTGGATTGGCTCGGGCCACATGTGCCCAAAGACGGGCGCCTTTAACCAAAGGCTCAAACAGACCCATCGGCACAGGATTGACCATGCACCCCATCGGCTCTTCAGGGGCACCTGTCAACAGACTGGCCAACGGGTAGGACTTGACTAGGGTATCAATCGCCTCGGGCGATGGGGCATTGAAATGATTGGGTAAATACATCCGTCATACCGTTTTAAAAGTGGCTGGGCGTTATTTTTAATTGACGCTGGTCACTGAGCGCGCGCCGTACTAATCTTGTAGCACTTTGAACCACTTCTAGCACCACTGCCATGATGCCCACCAAAACCCCTGTTCTGATTCGCATGCACGACCAAGACAACGTCGCCGTTGTGGGCAATGATGGGGGCTTGCCTTCAGGCACTGAAGTGGCCCCTGGGCTGAGGTTGCGCGAGGGAGTACCGCAAAGCCATAAGGTCGCGCTCGTGGACTTGGCTGTGGGTGATGCGGTTAAACGCTACAACGTGGTGATTGGCTACGCCAAAGAGGCCTTGCCGGCCGGCAGCTGGGTTAATGAGAATCGCCTGCGTTTACCCCAAGCCCCGAGCTTGACTGATTTGCCCATGGCCACCGCCCCCAAGCCTGACTGGACGCCTTTGGTCGGCCACACCTTTGAGGGGTTTCGTAACGCTGATGGCAGCGTGGGCACTCGCAATATTTTGGCGATCAGCACGACCGTGCAGTGCGTCAGCGGGGTGGTGGATTTTGCGGTGAAACGCATCAAAGAAACGGTGCTGCCGCGCTACCCCAACGTCGACGACGTGGTGGCTATTGAGCACACCTATGGCTGCGGCGTGGCCATCGATGCCCCAGGCGCTGAAGTACCCATCCGCACCTTACGCCACATCAGCCAAAACCCCAATTTTGGGGGAGAAGTGATGGTGGTGAGCTTGGGCTGTGAGAAGTTACAACCCGAACGCTTGATGCCGCCTGGCAGTATCCCCCTGACCGTCACAACAGGCGCTGGCGCTCAACCCAAAGGCGAAGAACAACCTTGGGGCTCGCTTGATGTGGTGTGCTTGCAAGACCAAGAACACGTTGGGTTTGCATCCATGATTGAACACATCCTGCGACAAGCCGAACAGCATTTGAAGCGACTGAACGCTCGCCAACGCGAAACCGTACCCGCCAGTGAGCTGGTGGTGGGCATGCAGTGCGGTGGCAGCGACGCCTTCTCTGGCATCACGGCTAACCCAGTGTTGGGCTTTGCAAGCGATTTGCTGGTGCGAGCCGGTGCCACGGTGATGTTCTCTGAAGTCACAGAGGTCAGAGACGGCATCGCGCAACTCACTGCGCGCGCCGCAACCCCGGCAGTGGCACAAGCCTTGATTAATGAAATGGACTGGTATGACCAGTATTTGGCCCGAGGGGGTGCCGATCGCAGCGCCAACACCACACCAGGCAACAAGCGCGGCGGGCTCTCAAACATCGTCGAGAAGGCCATGGGCTCGATCAGTAAAAGTGGTAGCGCCCCGATCTCTGGCGTGCTGTCACCAGGCGAGCGGCTCAATGGACAACGTGGCCTGGTGTATGCCGCCACGCCTGCGAGCGACTTTATTTGCGGCACCTTGCAATTGGCCGCCGGTATGAACTTACACATCTTCACCACAGGCCGCGGCACGCCTTACGGCTTAGCGGCCTGTCCTGTGGTTAAAGTCGCCACGCGCAGTGACTTGGCGCGGCGCTGGCACGACCTGATGGATGTTAACGCCGGTGAAATTGCCGATGGTAAGCAAACCATTGAAACCATGGGCTGGGCCATGTTTGAGTTGCTGCTTGATGTCGCTAGCGGTCGGCGCCGCACTTGGGCTGAAAAATGGCAGTTGCACAACAGCTTGGCGCTCTTTAACCCAGCACCGGTGACTTGAGATGACCGACGAACGTCAAATTGTGGTGCCCGTGTCATTTCTCAAGCTCTATACCCCTGCGGGTCGCGTGCGACCGACCCCACCGCGTGAGTGGCTCGAAGAGCGCCACGATTTGTGCGAAGACCTTTGCTCAATGCTTCAAGAAACAGTCAAAGAAAAGATGTGGACCCTTGGCATCACGCAAGAAGATGCGCTCGAACGCGTGGCGTTAGGACTGGCTGAATTGCCGCTTGAACTCAGTGCGCTCGAAGTCACTTGGATCGAAACCCGGTTGCTAGAAATGCTTGAAACCTAAGCCCCTTTCCTCAGCTCCTTTAAGCCTTGCGTGTGAATCAGGCCTGATGACTTACACTTTCATGCTGGACAAGGGCTTCAAAGGAGTGTGGTGATGGTGGTATCTAAATTTAAACAGTGGGTTTGCGCGTCTTTAGCCGGCTTGATGATGGTAAGCCCAGGGGTTTCTTTGGCGTGCACCAGCTTTTTATTGCCAGGCTCTGACGGTGGGTTTGTGTATGGTCGCACCCTTGAATTTGGCATGGACATCAACTCCCGAGGCATTGCGGTGCCCCGCAACCAAGCCATGCAAGGCACGGGCATTGACGGCGTAGCGGGTAGCGGCTTGAAGTGGACCACCAAGTACGCCGCCTTTGGGGCCTCTGCACTGGGATTGCCCATCATTGTGGATGGCATGAACGAAAAAGGCCTGGCCGGCGGCATGCTTTATTTGCCTGGCATTTCTGAATACCAAGAAGTCAGCCCAACCGAATCAGCCAATTCCATTGCGTCCTACGAAATGCTGGTTTACGCCTTGACCAACTTCGCCACCGTCGATCAAGCGCGCGAAGGGTTTCGTGCCATCAAAGTAAACCGCTCACCACAAAAAGACTTCAAAGGCGTGGTGCCCTTGCACCTGACCTTGCACGACGCCAGTGGCAAGAGCTTGGTGATTGAATACATCGGTGGCGAGCTGCAGATCTCTGACAACCCAACCAGCATTCTGACCAACGCCCCTCAGTTCTCGTGGCACCTAACAGGACTTGGCAACTACGCTGGCCTGAGCACTTCAGATCCCAAACCCATGCAGGTCGGTGACGCGAAGTACGGACCACCGAGTTCAGGCGGTGGCATGATGGGTTTACCTGGTGACTTTTCTTCGCCATCACGATTTGTGCGAGCCTTCTTGATGAAACAAAACGCCCCAAAAAACAAAACCAGCCTTGAGCAAGTGGCGACTGCCTTTCATTTTTTGAATAACTTCGATATCCCACCGGGTTTGGTGTCGCTAAGCAGTGGCTTCGGTGGCAGCAGCGGTGGCTATGAAATCACCTATTACGCCGCTGTCTCGGATCTCAAAAACAAAGTGTTTTACATCCGCACGCATGACAATCCATCGATCCAATCCATTGAGATGGCCAAGCTTGACTTGGATGCTAAGGAGATTCGCTTCTTTGACCTCAATAAAAAGTGGCAGATTCAACCACTGACTGGTCAGTAACGGCAGTCATCCGTGGCAATCGTGGCCATGGTTGCCGTTACCGTGCACGCTTCAGATCACCTTGCCGCGGTTGAGGATATTTTTGGGGTCAAGCGCGGATTTGATGGTTCGCATCAATTGAATTTCTGCCTCGCTGCGTGTGTGACCAAGCCAGGCTTTTTTGCGGGTACCAATGCCGTGTTCGGCAGAAACCGAGCCTGCAAACTGCTGCACCAAGTCATAGACAATCTGCTCGATCTGAGCCTTTGGAAACGTGGCACGGTCGCCTGGCACGTGAACGGCGATGTGTAAATTGCTGTCACCAATATGCCCAAAATAAACGGATTCAGCGCTTGGCAATGCGACGCTGAAGTGCTGCTTTAACGTGGTCACAAATGCCCCAATCGTCTGAATCGGTAGGCTCACATCAAAACTGGTGTATGGCGACCAAATGAGTGGGAACTCGGACACCGAGTCCCTGATCCGCCAAAACGCATCGCTTTCTTTGCCCGATTGCGCGACTGCCGCGTCGCTTAATTCACCGCTCTCGAGCCCTGCCTCTAAGAGTGACTCCAAGGCCTCACCCGAGAGCCCCCCTGCACCCGTGGTGCATTCCATTAACACCAACATCGAGTCTGGTGCCGGCAGCGGCCGGGCGTTGCCAGGCACGCGCGTGGTCATGAAATCGTAAAAGTCTGGCCACATCACTTCAAAGGCCAACAGCGAGGCTTGCGCGGCTTGGCGCACACGCGTCAAAAAAGCCAAAACGCTCACATCATCAGGCAAGGCACACAGCACCGACGTGGTCTGTGCTGGCATCGGGTGCAAGCGCAAGACCGCGCGTGTCACCACGCCTAGCGTGCCTTCGCTGCCGATAAACCAATGCTTCAAATCGTAGCCGGCATTGTTTTTAAGCATCTTGTTTAAGCTTGTGACGATCGTGCCATCAGCCATCACCACTTCCAAACCCAACACTTGTTCACGCATCATGCCGTAGCGAATCACTCGGTTGCCACCCGCGTTGGTCGAAATGTTGCCACCCACTTGGCAGGATCCGCGTGCGCCGAGATCGACGGCCACGTACAAGCCTTGATCAGCGGCCGCTTGCTGGGCCACCTGCAAGGGCGTACCTGCCCAGACCGTCATGGTGCTGGCAGCTTGATCAATGTCTTCAATGCCTTGCAGGCGTTCTAGGCTGATGACCACCTCGCCATCGTTGACTTGGCTGCCACCCACCAGCCCGGTCATCCCACCTTGCACAGTGACCGGTTGGCCATGCTGATGACAGATCGCAAGCGCCACACTCACGTCTTCAGTGTGTCGTGGTTTGACAACCGCCACGGGTTCACACACCACGGCACGAGACCAATCGGTTTTATAGCGCGCATCAATCTGCTCGCCCACCAACACTTGGGCTTGGCCCAAGCGGTTTTGTAGCGCTTGGGTAACCGTGTCAGACATAGCAAGGTCCTTCAATCAAGGGGTGAGCGTTGATGAAATCCAAGTCCACTGTCACACCAAAACCCACACCCACACCACTGCCTTCGGGTGGCTTCACGCAGCCGGCAGCGTCAAGGGTGTAGGGGCATTGGCCACCGAGCAAATCACGGAATGGATTCAATGTGGTGACGTCGCCCTCGAAGTAACCGGGGTTATCGATGGCCGCTAAAACATGCAGGCTGGCCGCCATGTTCAGTGCTGTCAGTGAGGTGTGCGGGTTGCAGGTCAGTTTCTTGGCGCTCGCCATGGCGGCGATGCGCATTGTTTCGGTGATGCCGCCCGTCTTGGAAATATCGGGCTGCACATAACCCACGCAGTCGTCTTCCAAGAGCGTCTCAAACTCGTAGCGGGTATAGTGATTCTCGCCACTGGCCAAAGTCACCGGTGCCAAACGGGCCAAAGAGCGATAGGCATGGCGGTCGTGCGCAGGAAACGGTTCTTCTAACCAAACCACCCCACACTCGGCGAAGGCGGGCATGACGCGCCGTGCATCAGCCAACGAATAGTTGGTGTTGGCGTCCGTGAGAATATCGATCTCATTGCCAAGGGCTTTTCTGACGGCGATGACCCGCTCAATGTCGAGCGCTGGCGTGTCACCCACGCGCAGTTTGATGGCTCGGTAGCCGCTTGCCACATGGGCTTGCGCTTCCTCAACGAGGGCGGATGTGGGCTGCCAACCCAAGGCAATACCGCCGGCATAGGCTTTGATCGGTTTAGAGCGACCACCGAGCAATCGGTAAAGCGGCCAATCGGTCATTTGGCAGCGGATGTCCCACAATGCCATGTCTAAGCCACTCAAGGCCATGGCAGCTCCCGCCCCCAAACCGTGACTGGCAATTTGCATCTTATAAACCGATTGCCAAACGCCTTGGGTATCGGTTGCGTCTTGACCCAACACCAAGTCAGACAAAGTCGTGTCAATCAATTTGGCAATCGCGCCAGGACATCGGCCATGATGGGCCTCACCCCAACCCACCAAGCCCTCATCGGTTGTCACCTGCACGAGCACGGCATCGCGTTTCACGCTGCGGCCAATGCCCAACCGAACCGACTGTTCGGGCGGCACCGGAAAGGACACGGGATAGGCTTTGATTTGTTGGATTTTCATGGGGTTTGTCTTTTGTTATTCGTCTTATGCATTGTTTTTAATTCTTCACCACATTACTGGGTCGCTCACCCTTGATCAAGGCCAACATGGTGTCGACGGCCCAATGGCTCATGGCCGTCAGGCTTGTGGCCGTGATACCTGCCAAGTGCGGGGTAAGTAAGGTATTGGGTACATCAAAAATCGCCTCATCACCGCTCAGTATGGCAGGCTCATGCACGTCGAGGACGGCATTGGCCAAGCGATGCTCTCTGAGCGCTGCGATGATTGCGGGCGTGTCAACCACGGGGCCTCGAGCGACGTTGATCAAGCACGCATTGGGTCTGACCTGTGCCAAGGCCGCCGCATCAATCAAGTGATGGGTCTGCGGAGTATGGGGGCAGGCCAACACCAGCCAGTCTGATGTTTTGAGTAAGGTGGATTTGTCGACCGCTTTGACGCCAGCCGGCAAGGTTTCAGGCCGTCGGGTCAACCCCAAAACGTTGACACCAATGGCGTTTAAGATTTCTGCCAAACGTCGGCCAATTGAGCCCCAGCCGACAATGCCACAAGTACTGCCGGCGACTTCCAAACGGTGATTGGACATGGGTTTGGCCACTGCCCAACCCTGAGCGCGCAACGTGCTGTCAGTCGCCACCAAGCCGCGCGAGACCGCAAACATAGCGGCCAATACATATTCAACAACCGCTTGGGTGTTACTGCCCGGCAGGTTGGCCACCACGATGCCTTTGTCGGCGGCGGCTTGCAGCGGAATCATGTCAAGTCCAACACCATGGCGAACCACATATTTCATTTTTTGGGCGTGCTCAAAGACATCCGCCGCCAAATGACTACGCACCATGATGCCATCACAATCGGCGATCAGGCGCGCAATGGTTTGGTGTGACACGTCAGGTGCCACCACCACATCAACCGTCTCAGCCAATCGCGCTTGCTGCACGGGGTGGATCGGATTGGTTAACAAAACTTTGAGGCGAGCAGCTTGGGTCATGTTCACACACGGGATGATAGAAGTTGGCTTCAATGTAATGCACAGGCGGGCTCAACCCAAGTGTCATCAGGCACTCGCAAAAAAGAAATTCTCACCCGCCGTGACGACGTTTTACGCTTCGCCGGTTGCAATCGGTGCTTGGTCGCGCGAGCACCATTCGCTCCAAGAGCCAACGTAGAGGGGTGCCGAGCCTAGGCCAGCAAGCTCAAGGGCCAAGAGATTGTGACATGCTGACACGCCAGAGCCACATTGCATGATGAGCTCTTCGGCGCGACGTGCACCGATCACAGCGGCAAAGCCTTGCTTGAGTGCCTCAGGGGTTTTAAAAGTCCCGTCTTCGTTGAGGTTGTGGCGATAAAACCGACTGACCGCACCGGGGATGTGTCCCCCCACGGGATCAAGCGTTTCGTTCTCCCCACGAAAACGGTCTTCTGAACGTGCATCCACCACCAAACGGTCTTGGCTGTGGACGTTAGCCAACACCTCCTCAAAACTCACCACTCGCACGGTGGCCGGACGGTCCGTTAAGGTGCCCTCTTGGGGTGCTGCGGGCACGACCTGAGTCAAAGGCTGGCCCTGGGCTTGCCACGCCTGCACACCACCATCAAGGATGGCAACTGATTGATGACCCAGCCAGCGTAACGTCCACCACACTCTCGAAGCGTGAGTGCCTTGACTGTTGTCGTAGATCACGACTTGGGTATCGTCGTTGATGCCCAATCGGCGAAACACGGCCAATGCTTCCTGTCGCTTGGGCAAAGGGTGGCGGCCGTTATTGCCTTCTTTAGTGCCCCCCATCTCTTTTTCCATCGACACAAAGTGCGCGCCAGGCAGGTGATTTTTGGCGTAAGCCAAGGCACCGGCTTGCGCGTCAAACAGGTCATGGCTGCTATCGAGCACCACCACACGGGCAGGGTCGCTTTGCTGTAACGACAGGAGTTGTGCAACAGAAATCAGGTGTTGGTGTGACATGGCCGTTTCCTTAAAGAGTGTCTGATTCAGATTACAGCTTGGCCGCTGAACTGGCAAATGCGCGCAAAGCGAGCACCAGTGGGTCGCGCAAAGTTGTCATGCCTCGATACGCCAAAAACGCCAGTGACATTGATTCAAGGGCATCGGCCAACAGGCCAGCGCGGCCAGTGTCCGATCGCAGCACATCCATGAGCGGACAGACCATGACATGAATAAAAAACACCGCGCGCTTTATTGCAGGTAACGGAAAGGTGGTTTGTCGTTCAACCCGAAACTGGACGTGAGACAGCAGTGATTGATCGCTGTGGGCAGCATTGGTCAGTGTTTGGGCCCAGCGTGGGGCCCGTTCATTGGGCGCTTGCCACAAATCAGGGCTTGGACTGAGCAACCAAACATGACGCCACATGGGCGATTGGCGAAACGCGATCGTTTCAATACCCGCACGCGCCGCAAGCAAAGCATGGTTGTCCGCCACAGGGGCGTGAACCGCCGCGAAGCCAAGGCCTAGCTTGTCAGCAGGCGACCAATTTGAAGCAAAACACACTGACAAATACCGCACCACAAATCCCAATTCGGGCTCATCGTGAAGAATCACAAAATCCTCGGGCAGGTGTGCTGACAGTGCGATGGCATCAGCCCCAATCCAGTGTCCTGTTTGGTGCTTTTCTTGGGCGGCGATGGCTGCTAAGACACGCGGGTCAGCCTCACCAGCTTGACCATCACCTTGGTGCAAACGCTGTGCCTTATAAGCCCGATAGTCTGGTAGCCGATCGTGTCGCCATATCAGCGTGTCATGGCCAAGCCCCGCGCCGCCCAAACGTCGCAACCCTGGCGCCACTCTAAATGGCGCCTCAACCGGCCAAGGCATGATGTCAGCGGGTGTTTGCCAAGGTAAGAGCGTGGCTTGTGTGGGCTCAGTACTAGTCATGATGATGGCAGTTTTAGCATTCTGCGTTCGCAAGGTGTCTTTATTAGGTTAACGCAGTGAGCACGATCCCAAGCCCCGACACAAATCCCAAAAAATTCCCCAACAAATCTCCCCAACAAATCTCCCCAACAAATCTCCTAAACATTACTTTATAATGTTATGTAAAATGGTATAGCTTATGTTTTTGCGAAAAAACACAGCATGCTTGGGATCTTAAAGAAGAGGTTGTGACGGTTTCAGAAGGCATTGGTCAATTTTGCTGGTTTTTGCCCACAAAGGATAGGCCCCAGATCCGATTAAAACCTTCATGATCAACAAAGCCGGTTACCCGTGTGTGGTGTTTTGCGGTTTTTAATGACTAAGCATCACTTTATATTGCTCTTGGAACTGGAAATCGTTATGATTTTGGGAAGTTATCTCCAACATGATTTGATGTTTGTGTTGTGCCCCTTGTAGGACCAATAAACACCCAAAATGCCCCTATCAAAAGCCATACGATCTCTTGACATGAGATCAGCCTATGGCGTTCCATAGCGGAATGAAGACTAATCAGTAGTAAAAAAACCCTTAAGTCATGGAAACACCCTTTCGTAGTTTTACAGTGCAATGGACTGTTGGAGAGCACCGCTTCACCAACGAGTCTCTTAACACCGCTTATCCTGACCAAGACATCAAATGGTTCAACCACCCACCAAGCCTTGGTGACGCCGGTTTCACAAGCTTAAAACTGGCCAGTGGCATGTCAGTGCAACATTCTATTTTCCGATTCCCAAAATCAGGTGCCAAGCAGCATGGTCCAGTCGCCTTGGTGGATGTGACGTTTCGCGAGCCAACGCTGGTTGTGCAAGCTGTGTTGTCAGGTAAGACCACACGCCGGGAGATCAGCGGCGATGCCTTGTTTCGCTCACCCTACCCACTTGACCCCAATCACACCTTGATTAAGGTGGAATCAAACAGCACCTTTGAGTTGGCAATCGACCCAAGCGCTGATGTTGAGATCATTTACTTGCATGCCAACGCCTCCTCGTTGGCGCTGTTGCTTGGCGACTGCTTGGCAGAAAAACTGTTTGCTGAATTACGCCAACAACCGCAACCCACGCGCACACTACCCGCCCAAATCATCAGCCCATTGAAGTTTTGTTTTGATCCGCATTTGGAAGGCCCAATGCTGAAGTTGCATGCACAATCCAAAGCCATCGCCTTTTTATCTGGGCTCATTCGCTATCGTGCAACCCGTCAAAGTTCACTGCGCTTGGCCAAAGACCATCGGGCGCAAGTTATTCGGGATCACATTTGCGCTTGTGGCTTGAATTTGCCCAACAATCAGCAGTTATCACAGATGTTTGGCTTAACACCTCGCACACTGAACGCCGCCTTTTTAAATGAATACGGCATGACGGTGGCGCGTTACATCAAAGAGCACCGGCTTTTGATTGCACATGAGCATCTGGCAAACTCCGATATTTCAATTCGGGAAATTGCCAGCATGCTTGGCTTTAGCCAAGTCAGTAATTTCAGCGCCACTTTCAAGGCTCAATTTGGTTATCCGCCCACGAGCCTTAGGCGCAAGCCCGCTTTCCGATCGATAAGTTAATCGGGCATGGGGTGCTGAGATTACAGGGTGCCAGCCCGGTCTCGGGGGGTAAACTGTCGTTTGGTTAAGGTATCAGGACATTTCTTTGCGCCATGACGCTCGCACAACGCTTCACCACTGAATACGCTGATTTTGAAGATCGCATCCGCGTCAGCCATCAACTCGGTTCGGGTGACGTGGTCGTGACTTGGCTCACGCGACGGTTAACCGATCGCCTGATCGCACACTTAGCCACTTGGCTAGAAAAAGAAACCGAACAAATCCTAAGGCCCGATGTGGTGCAATCATTTGCGCAAGAAGCAGCCGCTGTCGAGCTCGCTCAAGCCGCGGCCACACACCCCCAATCAGCCGTTCAACCATCACCATTACCTGTGGTTTGGCTGGTGCGCGAAATCGATATCAAGACTGAAGGCGCAGGTGTCAGTTTGCAGCTTCGGGGCCAATCCCCTCATGAGAAATTACAACTCGGGCTTAGTCGCTTACAGCTGCGACAATGGCTCAACATTCTTCGCTCACAGTACCTATTGGCGCAATGGCCAGTGTCAGCGTGGCCCAAGTGGTTGCAATCCAATGACGCACACAACGTAGCGGCGCAAACCAGCTGTCCTGCGCTGCATTAAAAGGAAAACCCGTGCCCACCCACAGCACTGTTGAAATCAAAGACTTAGCCCTTGCGACCCAAATTGGTACTTTTAAACCAAACGAAACAGCACCCAAAACGCATTGCCTTGACCTGACCTTGACCATCGACCCCAGTCTGGTTCTCATTGCGATCGATGACATGATTCACGTCTTTGATTACGACCCATTGGTCGCCGAGATTGATCGCATCGCTCGCGATGGCCACTACGAGACCCAAGAGCGCTTGATCACCCGCATCGTCCAAGCCTGCGCAGCACATGACGCGATCTTGGCACTTGAAATCTTTTTAAGAAAAGGTCCCGTGCTCGCTGACAGTGGCATGCTGGGCTTAAGACTCTCGGTCGATGCGGCTGGACTGGCAGAAATCAGGCAAACCACATCACCAAAACCGCTAGGGTGTTACTTGTAGTTCAGGCGTTGATCAGAAAAGTGTCGGACCCGAGTGCGCCAAGCGCGATAGCTGCCCGGTTTTAAATTCGCCCGCATCAAGGCTTTGACTTGGTCAGGCCCTAGTCCGTGCCGTGTTTTGATTTGTGCGAAGCTCACGTGGTCGCTTAAAGCCATTTCAATGATTTCACTGACGATTGCGGCATCGGGTTTCATGGCTATTGCCTTGGACAAAAGAAAAGGTGAGAGCCAAGCCCTCACCCAGTACTTTAACGCCAGCGACTAAAATTTATAACCAACACCCACCAGAATGTTGTAAGCGCTTGAGCTCGGGTTAGACGACACGGTGCCACCTGGCCCATCGGCATAGGTCGATGATAGGCTGGCGCTCTCGTAAGCATAATAATTGGCCTCCACAAAGGCGTAGAGGCCCTGTGTTATGATTTGTTTGTACCCCAATCCCAACACATAACCATTGACGTTGTCGGTGTTAGAAGGCGCCGAGCAACAATTGGTCTGCGAATACTTGAGTCGTTGGTTGGTATAGCCCAACTTCACGTAAGCCAGTTTGTCGCGGTCAATCGCATAACCTGGCGTGACAAACAAGCTGAAACGGTTCGATACAGTAAAGTTGTAGTTATAAACGTCAGCAGATCCAGTGCCAGGGTAATAGAAGCCAGCAGCGTTGGTGGTCTGCGTCAGCGCTGAATAGTCAACACCCAATCCCAACGTGAACTTGTCTTTAAGCAAAAACGTGTAACCCAAACCCAACACCAATGGCGCTGAGTTTGCAATCGGGCTGACGGTTTCAGACACATTGGCAACACCACCAAAATCTTGCCCCGTTAAGCGAGCCGAGTCAACGCTATTACTTTCGAAACCCGTCGACACCTGACCGTAAAAACCCTCAAATGCGCTTTGCGCCACGGCATGGCCAGACAGGGTGAGCCCTGCTGCTGCCATTGCTAATACGACTGCTTTGATCTTCATGGAATACCTTTTATGGGTGGTGTGGTCATGGGCTGAAATAGATGACAGCTTTCAAACATTTTATTTTAACGTTCAAGCGATCAAACTGTCATTGACTTACTGGATCTGTATGATTGTTACCGGGACTTAGCAAATAAGAGAGTCCCACTAAAATTAGTGGGATTTTGTAGGACATGGCCCCAGTCGTTAGAACTTGTAACCAACATCAAACAAGACGTTGCATGTCTTGGTTGATGTTTCATGCTGGAATCAGCACAACTTGCCTTATAAATTAGCATTGCGGTTACACCAAATCCTTGCAAATCCTTGCGCGTTCGAACAATAGCCCCAAACAGCTTACAAGAACCGTGCCAGCACCACACCGCTCATCACCATGTGAGAGATGGTAATAAAAACAGAAACTTTGTGCAGCCTATCGAACAATCGTTTGGCGCCACTGTCTGTGGCGCGATTGATCGCGGGCATCAAGAACTGGCGCGTGGGAATGGTCGTGATGGCAATGATGGCTAGCAGTGTCGCTGAGGTCCGGTCTGATGACCACAAGAGAACCGCGGCAACGGTAGCGGTGATCAACACAAACACATAGAAGTGGGGGAACGCCCGGCGGATGGCCGTTCTTGCGAGGTCAGCGGGAAACGCTGCAAGAATAAAAGTGGCGAAACCAAACGAATAAAGGACCATGCCGCCAAAAAGCAGCGCCGTGACCAAAAGTCCTGCAGTCTGCATTCGAAACACCCCGTCTATTAATTGTCAAAAAACAACAATTGTAGAAGAGAACCTGTTGTCTGCCCTAGCATCACCACCGCGAAAGCAGTGATGATTAGCAGGGAAACTGCTGCGCCAAGAATCGCAACATGGTTTGCGCCGCAGGCTGATCAGCCACCTGGACATCAGCCTTGGCCCATGCGACGTAGGCTTGAATCACTTCTTTGCGTGAGGGTGCGGGTTGCTTGACGCAAACAATGGCGGGTAACTCGGCGGTAGCGACCAAGACACGGTAAGTGTCATAGACCGCTTGCGCATAGATTTCGCAGGTCACCTCTGAACCACCCGTGCCTTCACAATAAGTCAGCATTTCGGTTGTGCTGATGGCCTCATCGGCCTTTGCAGCATTTGCCGTAAAAATTGAGAGCGCGAAAGCGATGGCAAGCATTGTTCTGTGTTTCATGGCATTTTCCTTGGTCTATTCAGTCAATTGGGTTTTAAAGCAGCCTATCGGCGGAAACCGCGAAAACTTCCGCCACCGCCTCTCGACCCAAAATTTTCGCCACCACCAAAATGAGCGCGGTCGACATTCCCAAACCCGCTGCCACGGTCGAAACTACCGAACCGATCGGCATCGGCGCGGGGACGATCGTTTGCAGCATTCCGATTGGTATCAAGGCGGCTGGCTTCAGCTCGTCGATCGCCACTGGATTGGGGTCGGTTGTTCGAATCGCGGCGTTGATCCGCACTATTCATCCAACCGTCTTTGTTGAGGTTTTGACGCAATTGCTCACGCTGGGCATCGGCTCGTGCGTTACTGGCCGCACCCGTGCGGTTCTGCGACACCCGGTTGGAGTCAGATCGCCAATTGGAAACGTTGGTGTTGCTGTTATTGGACCAATTACGTACGGTGTTGCGATTGAAGTTATTAAAGTTGTTGTTGTTGATGGTGATTGAGCTGCTGCCCCAGTGACAGCCACCCCAGAGTGCGGCACCCACAGCCATGCCCACACCAAATGAAAGCAATGCTGTACCAGCCACATAGCCTGGAGGGTAATACGCCACTGGCGGATAAGCAGGATAAGCCCAGCTGCCATAGATGACTGTTGGATTGTATGTGGGCACATACACGACTTGTGGATTGGCGGGTTGAATCACCACTGTTGTGTTGTTGCCGCTGCCCTCTGTGGTGACGGTTTGCTGCGCATTAGACGGCAGATGGCCTGCCGCTTGGGCTTGGCGACGCAAGCCTTGAACGGCATTCATCACGTCTTTTTGCTGCGCCAAAACCGCGTTGCCCAACTTTTTGGTCCAAGACAGTTGCGAGCCCATCATGTCAAGCACCGCTGGAAACGAAACCAATGATTTAACTGATGCGTCCCAAGTTTGATCTTGCAGCGCTTTATTGAGCGCTTCACCCTTCAGTGCTGCGTTTGATTTTTGCCAGTTACTGGCCTCAGCCACTTCAAGAGGATAGGTTGAAGCCATCAGCACCTGCGCCACCAACGGGTCAGGATACAGCGCAATGGGAGCCACCAAAGACGAAATTTCAGCTTCACTGAGCTTCTGATCTGAGATTTGTGTGGTGCTGCTGTTTTGGGCCCAGGCTGTGGGCGGTAGCGCCGGCAGGATCAAGGCCGCAGAGACGACGGCGGTAAAAACTCGACTAGACAGCGAATGGTTGCGTTCGATCATTACCGATCCTAATCAGCATGCAACACAGATTCTAATCGAGAATCTCATTAAAAAGATGGCTTTTGGGACGGATTTGCGAAAGGCTCAGACAAAAAAATGGTGCCGTTGAATGGAATCGTAGGCCTCCTGAATAAAGGGTTTGCGCCTATTTGGGAAAACTTTTGTTGTTCCCCATAAAACAACACTTCGGTGTCAGCAGGCGCTAAAAGGGAAATTTTGGAATCTTTAGACATTTAGATCTAGCTTAAATACGTCTGCATGGTGGCATTTCTGTTTGCTGTCTAGGACAACCAACACGCATTCTGGGGAAAGAGTAAGGCATCGCAAGCTCAAAACCAAGCTCATCAGTCACTTCAATTACGGCTAAACAGGCGATGATCCCAAAGAACGGGTTGGGGCTCTGAGACTTTGATTTTTGCTGCGTCCGGGTGTATGGGGTTCACTAGGGCATTAAATTCGATTCTGGTCAAAACGGAAGGAACAAGTAAAACCGCACTTCGACCTGTTCGAAGCCATTCATCGCCAACGATCTGTGCCGCTACGCTGTCTTGATCATCCCACCCAGAGGGTAGGTTGGGTATTTCTAATCGAGTGACTGCCAGTTCGTCTGGTACATCTGCCGTGACACATCGATGAGATGGTGGCACTTTACCTGTGTTGGTGTGGGCGAGCACTTCTAGCATGGCACCTGCATACGAAACAGAGGCGTAAATAACGGGCTGCCCAGCACTATTCCAGCGCCCGCCTAAAATGGCTGCACCCGTGCCGTCCCATACGGGATGCCTGCTACTAGCAATGCGATATAACTGCATTAGGCAGCCAGGCCATAGTAAGCTGACCAAAGAACGCGCTCTACACGCTGCGCGCCGATCTCTGTGAATGCGACGTTCAGAGGTGTATTTCCCTCAAGCATGGGGTGCGGGGTATGCAGAAATTGGCGAGCATCTTCTTCTGACTCGAGCACGTAACAAGCGGTGGCAAATACCCGAGCCAGTCTCTCAGTGCGTTCAGACTCTTCGGGGTTGAGCAGTGTCTTTCGGCGCTTGAGCGTTCCCTCAGGCACGATGCGAAAAAGTAGCAACGAGGCCTGCTCACCGTGTATCGCTATCCGGTTAACCATTGTTCGAAGCGCAGCCTTTGGAATACCACTTGAAACCACTCGGTCTAATTCTGCAAATGTTGTAGGCACAGGCATCAAACTCATGGCGGCACCAATTTGTTCGGGACGTATGACAAGCATGTCAACTCCTTTCATCAGTTGATGCTTTGATTGTAGCCTATTTGATCTGCTAAAACTTAAACCACAACATGAACTAGCATCAGTCAAAAGGCGTTGGCCTCAAACGAAAATGTGTTGTGTGACTTTTATGAGTGTTTAAATATTCTGATGACGCTAATAAATATTTAACAAAGAGATAACTTATGGCATTTATAAGTTATTGATTTTATTGAAAAATATTGGTGCCGGTGAAAGGAATCGCAAGCCCCATGAATAAAGGGTTTGCGCCTATTTGGGGAAATTTTTATTATTCCCCATAAAACAACACTTCGGTGTCAGCATGCGCTAAAAGGGAAATTCTGGAATCCTTAGTTATTTAGGCCAAGCAGAAAATACGTCTGCAACATTACATCAAGGTTTGCTGTTAAAGACGCTTGAATTTATTTATCACGCTACTAGCCCACCATAGCCTTAATATCTTTCATCAAAAGGAACAGGTGAAACGGATCAGATGGGCTGGGTTCAAACTCCCAATTTAGGTACCACTGTTGAGCAGGCTCGTCCTTAGCATGCACCAGCAGTGCACGTATTCCGGCAATGTCTGCAGCCTGTGCAGTACGTAACAGCGCATCTTTGAGTAATGCTTTGCCAAGCCCTACACCTTGGTGCTGAAGATCGACAGCAAGTCTAGCTAAAATCATCACTGGTACAGGGTGTTTTGGAATGCCTTTGGTCACACGCGGCGCCGCATGAGATGGATCAACGCTACCAACGGCCAAGCTGTAAAAACCAACGACTGTGCCTGAATGGCAACTCACATACGTCTGCGCACTGTTGGATTTTTGGTTGACAAGCGCGAAGCGCTGCAAAAACTGGTTCAATGCGGTCTGGCCACAATCGAATAAGTCAACATCATGCACACCGGCCAGCTTGCAAACTGGCTCATAAACTTGCGAACTCAATCAAGCAGTCCAGGCTCAGTCAACAGCTTCTTGAGCCTAGGTTTGGCGCTGACGGGCTGATCTAAAGCAGCCTGAAACGCCAGCCATTTTTCGTTGCTCAATTCGAAGCGGGCGCGGTCAGCCAAGGTTTGGTTTGCGGCAACAATGCCTGCTTCAAGCAGAAACTCGCTCACATTTTTATGCGCCACGCGAGAAGCTTCCTGAAGCAATTGCTTCACAGGTGAACTGGCGCGTACATCGATGCGCTCTGATTTGAAACGAATGGTAACTGTCATGGCTCCCCCTTTTTGAACATGTTTACAATCATATCGTACGTACAGCATCATGACAAGTTTTTTATTTCAATGACCTGACACGAGTTTAGATTTTTCACGGGAACAACGCCTAAGCCGCATTGTTATGAAAGAGTGCAAATCGGACGGCATAATTTTGATTGAATTGATAAAACTTAAACCACAACATGAATTGGCATCAGTTAAAAGGCGGTAGCCTCAAACGAAAATGTGTTGTGTGTTTTTTTATGGAAATTTAAATATTCTGAGCATGCTAATGAATATTTAACAAAGAGATAACTTATAAGATTTATAAGTTATTGATTTTATTGAAAAAAGCTGGTGCCGGTGAAAGGAATCGCAAGCCGCATGAATAAAGGGTTTGTGCCTATTTGGGGAAACTTTTGTTGTTCCCCATAAAACAACACTTCGGTGTCAGCAGGCGCTAAAAGGTAAATTCTGGAATCCTTAGCTGTTTTAGAGCAAGCGAAAATATGTCTGCAACTTTACATCACTGTTTGCTGCCTAGGACGACCCCCGCGCATCCTACGTTGAGCAATATGGGCTGTGACCCACTCTTCAACGTCGGCTCGTCGCCACCTGGGATTGCTACGTTTGCCATCGATGTCAAGGCGCAGGCGTATGGCAACTGGAAAGCCAGGTGCAAGTGCGATGGTCTCGCGTATGTATCTGGCCGGGTAGCCAAGCATTGCACCAACATCCTCAGCACTTAACAACGCTTCAGGGGATATTCGTGCGGCGATCTGTCGGGCGAGTTCGGAGTAATTGAAATCGTAATCAGTAGTTGTCATTTGATTGCATCTCTTTGTTACTAGATGCC